>Ga0118677_10004996_pt1 | contig 23633 bp, 20 predicted proteins | sample AliMusrvi5mmetaG_FD_86154 | JGI IMG/M metagenome (GOLD analysis project Ga0118677, IMG submission 86154)
GCCGGACAGGATGGGTTGGGGGGGCGAAGTTGTCAGCGGGAGTAAATAGAGAAAAGGTAACAACGGGGCAAGGGGCAGGAAGTGGGGGGGTGGTGACACCCAAGAGGCAGGCAGATTTACATCCAGGTGAGGCGGGGAGGGATGGCGTACTTGAGCAAGAACATGTAAGCCAGATGACTGTAACCCGCTGTAAATGTTCAACTTGCGTGACTGATGGGATTCTTAACATCGGTGCTGTTGCGAGTCCTCAATATATTCGGGAAGATGACAATTATAATGCCGTAAATAGGGGAACCCCCTATTCAGTTTCAGGGTTTTGCTGATTGTGAAGGCTAAGCGTTCATCATATAAGTATAGGTAATTGAATAATAGGTCGGGCTGAAAGAGTGACGGCAAATGATTGATCTCAAGCAAGATCAGATGACGAATGAGAAGTTTTCAGAAGTGACTGAATGTTCTCGTCTTCGTGAGCAAGAAATCACTATAATATTCACTGTTGACACCAAATCGCCAATTGTGGATAAAGACAGCACGGTTGGTTGAGTCATAGATGCCTATGTGGCTCCTTATGATGGAATGATGCTTTAAGCAACAGGTTGATGGTCAAGTCGACGCCTCGGCGTTGCTTGATCCGTTTGTGTTTCAGTAAAAGGTTCGGGTTGTTGGGTTGGTTATCTCGACAGGGAAAATTTTCGGAAGGAGCGTAATTATGAACATTGTCAAATTTACGGTTGCATCAGGGCGGGAGGAAGTTGATATCAGCAAATACCCAAATATCAACAAAATGTTCTCAGCGGAAGACGTAAAGCCTGTTGATCACGCTCAATCAGTCGCCGTTCCGATGGATGACAACACAAGTGGTAAATTTCTTGGTATGGAGTCACTGACGCCCAAAGCCTTTTTCGCCACTCTAGAAAGTCATTGAGTCATTCGGTTTCGTTCTGGCACGCCTTCAAGTTGCGAAAGGGGAGTATTTTAGTGGCTATACTTAGTGTTGATCAGCTTCTTGAGATAACTGATGCGTGGTTGGAAAACATAAAGTTGCGAGATCCAGCATTCGTAAAGAAATACGAAATTAAACAATCCCGCATTCAGGATGTTTTGAGATGTGCGGATGAAGAAGAGCTCAAGTATTACTATGGGATAAAAGATCGAAGCCCTATTAAAACGGCGGCGTGTCTTTGCTATGCTATTGCCTATGATGAGTTGCTTGTATGGGGCAAGGCCGGTGAGATGGAAAATGTCTCAATAAAGCGAGTGTGTCAGCTGGATAACGCTAGGCTGGGTACGGAAATCGCTTTCTTTATACTTAGTAATTCTTCCTTTGATTGTGCCCCCCAGATTACACCGCCTTTTAAAATGGCTTACCCATCACGACATTTTAGAACTGAGTTGCATCAGTCTATGGCGTCAAAGTGGCTTACTACCCCTGGAATTGCTCTTATGCTTGAGCTCATTCTGTACCGGAATAACGGTGGTAGTCTGTGTGGCACTCATGACAAAGTCCCTCTAGCTCATTAAGTTGTCATGCGGTTCCTATTTTGATCAGTATTTTTCTTCAACAAACCCCCAAGAAATTGATCACTGCCATTTTCGCAAGTCGTTGATTTTAAGCAAATAATGGCATGTTAGTGTGGTGTGTCGGGGGGGTGCCCTTTTCACAATCATGCGACGACATATCCTGCGAGACCAGTTCATCGAGTGGGTCAAGACGGGAAAACGCAAGCGGGGCAGGCCGCCCAAGATCGCACGAAACTGATCTGCCTGATATGGGGCACCGACCCGCTGGCAGACCAAGGCATAGCCTTATAGCATGGCTATTGACCTGCGGGAGGGGGTTCAGCGATGGGGCTCCCTATCCCGATGGAACCTCTTTCATTGTTCATCAACAAGTCTATCGCCATCAACTTGTCGGCCACCCTCTCCAGTCTGCGTGTGTGCCGTGATTCAGAGCCAGGTGCCATTGGTCCTAATGCCATCGTGTCGAGTTCAATTCTGAGCAGATGGTTAACAAGGGCACCCCGGGTGCATCCTGAAGCAAGAAGGCGATAGACCCCGCCAATATACGAGTCATACTCGTCTTCAGGAGCAGCGTCGTTCACCCCGATGGGGTCCCAGTCTTTCCACAGGACATCATGAATCTGCTTCATTATTCCCTTGGCTAGTTTTTCTCTGGGATCTTTCATCTTAGTTGTTCCAACTTCTTATTATCAGGAATCCCGATATCTCGGTTTCTTCTCGGATGTCCACATATCATAGGCGGTTTCCCCGCCCCCGCAACGGTGAAAGAGCCTGCGGTTGACTTGGGGTTCAGCCATGAAGAAGGGCTATTTGCCTGCGGGAGGGGGTTCAGCGATGGGGGGCACTATCCCGATCGGCCCTCTCTTTGCCCTTAATCTGAATCGATATATTTGGCTAACGCCAGTCGGTTCGAGTGTCAATGTAACACCGAGGATCTTGAACGCCTCGACCCAAGATGCCGCAGGACTGCCGAAAAATAAACCTTCCGCTTCATTCTCGTTCTGTCGGGTCGAAAGCATCACAGTCTCAGAATCGACACTCCCCGCTATAAAGCCCGCTTCTCGGGCTTCGTTTGAAAGATCAGCCAGCGGCACCTCCATAATGTCGATTTTTCTAGCCTTTGACGCCAGCCACCCCTCGTATGACTTGCGTAGCCGCAATGCTTCGCGATGCCCAACCTGATAGGTGTTCGGTGTTTGGCAACTGGACGCAAGCGTGACGCAGCAAAACAAGACAAAAGTGAGCTTATTCATATTGTATGGCCGAACTTGTCATTATCAGGAATCCCGTTATCTCGTGTTTTCCCCGGATGAGCGGCACAGTCCGCTCCATCCGTTTTCAACGCATTTATTCTAGCGGGGCACGGATGGCTGTAAAGGACTATTGGGCTGGTCACTGCCGACAGACTGCGGAGATTCATCCTTTTACCGACCCCGTTGGCGGTCGTAGGCATATGGGGGCATACCCAGACATTCCGATGCCTTAACGGTGACTAAAAGCCCTCTTAACGGTGACTGACCTGGTTTTGGAGACTGGAAAGCAGGGCGGTCAGTCGGCGTAAGATGCTGATAGCAAAAGGTTAAGCGAAGAGGCTTGTCAGGGGTCGGCGGGAAGGATTGAAGTCATTCAGAATCTGCTGTGCTACCATTACACAATCCGGCAGAGAAAGCAGCGAATGTACCACAGAACCCCAGCATTTCAAGGCTTTTTTCCCTCGATTTATTGGGCTTTTTCAAAATTTCCTGATCAATAGCCCATTTCCCGCAAAGCCCGCTTGCGGGCGCAGGCGTACCGTAGTAAGCGGGGCGAAGACCGAAAAGAGTGCGTCCCGGCTTTCTCTTGATTTTCCCGGGAACCTTTCCTATTGTTCATCCGTGGGCGGTGCCTTGAAAGGCGAATCTGTTGAATGCGGATACTGTCAGAGTGCTGATTGTTGACGATCTTGAGATGGACGCCCTTATGGTTCGTGCCTATTTGGCGAAAAGCACCTCCACCGTCTTCCTTTCCGAATGGGCGGGCTCCTATCAGGACGCGCTCTCCCGAATGATAAGCCAACCCTACGATGTCTGCCTCATCGATGTTCATTTGGACGAGCATGACGGGGTGGTCTTGATGCAGACTGCCATCGAACGCGGCTGCAAGGCGTCCATGATCATGCTTACGGGTGACAATGACGAGGCCGCCGAAAGTGCCGCCATGAAAAGCGGAGCGGCTGATTATCTGATCAAAGGCAAGTACGATGCCGATATGCTCCATCGGGTGATCCGGCATACCCTTTACAGATCCCGCATCGAAAACGAATTACGTATCGCCCGCGATGATTTGGAGAAGCGGGTGGAAACCAGGACGAGTGAACTGGGCGCCGCGGTGTCCGCCCTCCAGCAGGAAATCGAACAACGCAAGCAGATCGAGGACAAGCTGAGGGCCGCCGTAATCCGCCTGGAGCATCACAACTCGGCCAAGACGGAATTTGTGGCCAATGTCTCGCATGAACTGAAAACCCCCCTGACCTCCATGATGTACGGCGTGCGAAATCTGCTCAAAGGCATTGCCGGCCCCCTCCCCGACCATGCCGTGCGATACCTCAAACTGTTTGATGCCGAATGCCAGCGCCTGGTCAATACCATCAACGATATCCTTGATATCGGGAAACTTGACAATCAAACCCTGGCCCTGGCCCCCATCATCACCCCGTTCAAACATTTGGTGACGCGCTGTATCGAGACCCTCCGGCCCCAAGCCGATGCCGCCGGAATTACCATGACAGCGTCGCTGGATCCCGCTGTGCCTTTTGTACATTGTGATCCCAATATGGTCCAGCGTGTGCTTCACAATATTCTCGGCAATTCCGTCAAATTCACCCCGAGGGGGGGGGCCATCCACCTCATCACATGCCTTATCAAGCCGGATGATAAACGCGTTCGCATCACCATTTCTGATTCCGGCACCGGGATTCCCGCGGAAGCCCTGACGCGTGTCACGGAGCGATATTTCCGGGCCAACAACCGAACCTCGGGGTCCGGCCTGGGGCTGGCCATCTCAAAAAGCATTGTCCAACTCCACGGCGGCGAGTTGTCTATTTCAAGTCCGGTACCGGGACAGGAACTCGGCACGGAAGTTTCCCTCACGCTCCCCCTGGCTGAATCCCCCCCTACCGTGCTGGTGGGGGATGACGATCCCATGATCCAGGAGGTCATGAAGGACTGTCTCGAAAGCCAGGGGTACCGCGTCATCACGGCGAACAGTGGCCAGGAAATCATCCTCATGGCTGAAGCCAACAAGCCGGATCTCATTCTGCTGGACCTGATCATGGAAGATATCCATGGAACCACCGTTATCCTTTCGCTTCGGGGGTCGCCCAAAATCCGCTACATCCCCATTATTGTCATCACCGGGGCGACCCTTGATGAAGCAAGTTCCAATATTCTGAACCGGTTTTCCATTCCGACTCTTTCCAAACCGTGCCGTGTCACCGACCTCATGGAAACCATCGAAACCGCCCTGTTAAGTATGACCGCTTTCCACGCCTCTTCCTCTATGGAGATTACGCATGAACTCAGCCAGAATCCTGCTAGTTGACGATGAGCCAAACCTGTTGCTGATGGTCGGGGACCAGTTGCGGATGGAAGGGTATGATGTCGTCACGGCATCCACCGGCGAGGAGGCCCTCCAATCGATCCGCCTGCAACCGCCGGATCTGATCATTCTGGACGTCACCATGCCCGGTATGACCGGGCTCACTCTTTTGAAGAAACTGTCAGGTCCTGACGGGAAACCCCGCTATCCCATCCTCATGTTTACCGCACGGGCCAACATGGAACAGTTCTTCCTGACCACCGGGGTGGAAGGCTTCCTTCCCAAAGCCTGTGACCCGTCACATCTGACAGCGGAAGTCCGGCGAATCCTTCTCAAGACGAGCGCCTCGGAAAAGAAAGGCCAACCGGCGGGGAAACAGCGCCGGATCGTCTTGATCCTCGAGGACGAGCCGCTCTTGAACAACCGCCTGAAAACATCCTTTAACATCACCGGCTATCACGCCATTACCCTGTCCGACAGCCATGGACTCGCCGAAGCCCTGCAGAACCATACCCCGGCCATCATCCTGCTCAAATACATCCTGCCCGGAACCACCGGCAGCGCCATCGCCGAAAGCCTGACTGATTACACCGCCGCCAAGGGAATTCCCGTCATTTTGTACGATGCCAGCGGAATCCACAGGCCTGACGAAACGTTCGTCAATGTGAATAAGTTCATTCCCTCCAATACCCCTGCGGATCTCATCAAAGCCGTGGCTTCCATGGTGAGTTGAAACCCATGAATATATATGTCGGCTCCATTATCCTAGGCGGTCTGCTTGCCGCGCAATCCAACGCCGTCGAGGTCTTCCCCAAGCCCGGTTGGCGTGAAACCCCGAATCCGTTTGCCTCCCCCGAGGCCGTTACCGGCGGCGAATTGACCGCCTGTGGGTTCCAGTATCCCAAGAGTTTCAACTACTACCTCGATAATAACAGTTTCTCCGCCGATCTTTTTGGCGCCCTCTACGAATCCCTGCTCTCGCTCAATCCGGCGTCCCCGGACTACGAGCCGGGCCTCGCCGAGAAATGGTCCATCTCGGACGACCAACGCACGTTTACCTTCTGGCTGAACCCGAAGGCACGGTGGAGTGACGGCCTGCCCGTCACCGCCGCGGATGTGAAGTGGACGTTCGACGCCCTTGTCAACCCCGACAACCTGACCGGCGCCCACAAGGTCGCCCTGGAAAAATTCAAGACGCCTGTCATCATCAATGACCATTGTCTATGTTTTACCACCACCGAGGTGCATTGGCGAAACCTCGGCGCCGTGGGGGGGCTTTTGGTTCTCCCCAAGCACGCCTTCGAGACTCTGGATTTCAACAAAATCAATTTTGAGTTCCCGGTGGTCTCGGGGCCCTACCGGCTTGCCCTCATCAAGGAGGGCATCTCGGCCACCCTCGCGCGGCGGGCCGACTGGTGGAACCGGAATGCGCCAAGCTCGCGCGGGTTTGCCAATTTCCAGACCCTGAGGTTCAAGTTCTTCGAGTCGCAGGAAACTGCCTTTGAAGCGTTCAAGAAAGGAGACCTGGACCTGTTTCCCGTCTACACGGCCCGACTCTGGATCAACGAGACGGGCGGCGACAAATTCGCGAAGAACTGGATCGTCAAACAAAAGGTCTCCAACTACGAGCCCATCGGATTCCAGGGGCTGGCCATGAATATGCGCCGTCCGCCTTTTGACGATGTGCGCGTTCGCAAGGCGCTGTGCCATGTCATCAACCGCGACCGGATGAACTCGACCCTCATGTATAATCAGTACTTCCTCCACCGATCCTATTATGAAGATCTTTATGACTCGGCCCATCCCTGCCCCAATCCCCTCACCGCTTATAATAAAGAGGAAGCCCGCCGTCTGCTTGCGGAGTCCGGGTGGAAAGCGAACCCGGCGACCGGCCTGCTGGAGAAGAATGGCCACCCCTTCCGGATCCGGTTTCTTGAGCGTGAGTCCGGCGTCGGTAAATTCCTGACCATCATCGCCGAGGACTTGAAGGATGTGGGGATTGACATGCAGATAGATTCCAAAGACCAGGCCGCCTGGACCCGCGACATGGATGAATTCAACTTCGACATGACCTGGGCCGCCTTCTCATCGTCGCTTTTCAAGGATCCCGAAGGACCGTGGTCCTCCCGCGAGGCTGACCGCAAGATGGGAACCAATATCACCGGGTTCAAGGATAAACGGGTGGATGACCTGATCGAAAAACAGAAGACCATCTTCGATGTCGCTACCCGCCATGGAATCTGCCGCGAGATTGACAGGATCGTATTCGAGAACTATCCCTACGCCCTGCTTTGGAACATCCGGTACCGGCGTCTGGTCTACTGGAACAAGTTCGGCACTCCGCCCACCATCCTGGGCAAATACAACAATGAGAACGGCGCGTATTGGTACTGGTGGGTCGACCCCGATTCCGCCGCCGACCTCAAGGATGCCATGCAGAAGAATCTTCCGCTCCCCCGCCGCCCCGCGGAAGTGAACTTCGATGCCGTCTTTCCCGGATCCGGCGGCCGCTGAAACGAGTCCATGAGCGAAACCGTTCAACAAACCACAGCCGCCGCCGAAGTCATCCTCTATGCCGATGGAGCCGCTTCACCCAATCCCGGCAGGGGTGGTTACGGAGTTGTCATCATCCACAAGGGGTGTCGGCAGGAACTCTCGTGCGGATTCAGGTCGACGACCAATAACCGGATGGAACTCATGGGGGCAATCGTCGGGCTGCGATCACTACAGGCGCTTCCGCTTCAGGATGGCGGGAAAGCGAAAGTAATTCTTTATAGTGACGCTAAATACCTGGTGGATATGTTCAACGGCGGCCATGCGGAGAAATGGCGTCAAAACGGGTGGATGCGCAACAAGGGCCGGGACAAAGCTTGTAACGCCGATCAATGGGATGAGATCCTGACTTTGGCGGAACGGTATGACGTCAGAATGGTCTGGGTCAAAGGTCACGCCAGTAACATCGAGAACGCCCATTGCGATGAGTTGGCGGTTGCGGCGAGACAGCAGGATAATCTGCAGGTCGATGCCGGGTATGAATGTCCAGCGACCCCCGTCCAATCCGAACCCAAGCAAACCACGTTATTCGATTGGCTGAATTAATGTACCTGAAAAAGGAACAGATTATTCCTGTTGTGATGATGAAACACTCTGGTGTCGAATGAGATGCGTTAATATTGCGTGGGTCGATTTTGGATACAGACAAGGCGATGGGGTATCTTTCCCGGCAAATGACGGTGAAGACGGTCCATTCAGAATCGCAACACATCCTGTGTAATTGGTTGAGAACAAACAGGGAGGCACAACGCCTTACGATGCGGGTGGTGGCGGACCGGCTCGGGGTGTCGCACACTTGGATCGCCAAAACGGAAAATGGTGAACGCCGCCTGGATATGTTCGAGTTTGTTGATCTTTGTTTCGCCCTCGGTGTGGATCCCTCTCAGGGCTTGAACCTGGTCGTCTTGAGCAAATCCTCTTACTCGAAATCCCCCTATGCGGCGGCCATAGCCGCGGATGCGAAGCCACGGTTCAGTTCCCGTCGCAAGGGTTGAAAGACCGGTCTCATGCTTCCGCTTTCAAATCGTACCCGGTAGCACCGGTGTAGCGGATGCTGACGAGAGATCCGGGTTTGGCCTTGGCGCTGATGCCCGTGATACGCGTGATGCCGTCCACGTCGGGCGCCTGGCCGCGCGAGCGAGCTTCCCATAAATGACCGGCAAGGGGGCGGATGAGCAGTGCCTCGTCTTTGAGGCCGCGCCGGGCTTTTGCTTTCCGGAAAGCGATCGCCTGTTGGATCGACATCACTTTGTTCCGGCGGCGCCAGCCGGCGGCTTGCGAAACCGGGTTTGGAAACGTTGCCGCAGGCGTGGTCTCCTCGGGTGAATACGCAAAAACTCCCAGGTGATCAAATTCGGCGTCCTGGATAAACCGCACCAGCTCATTGAACTGCGACACGGTCTCTCCGGGAAATCCGACGAGACAGGTCGTCCGTAACACCACGCCAGGAAGTCTTGACCGGGCGCGCTCCGGGAACCGGCGCACCGCATCCATGCCGCCCGGTCTGCGCATGGCCTGAAGCACCTTCGCATGGGCATGCTGGATCGGGATATCCAGATAGCGGCACACCTGAGGGATGGCTCCCATGGTGTCGAGGAGTTCATCAGTCAACCAGGCCGGATGCCCGTACAACAGGCGGATCCAGAACGTCCCGCCGAGTTTCGATAACCGGTGCAACAGGGCGGGCAGATGGGTGCCGTCATTCAAGTCATATCCGTAGCGGGTGGTGTCTTGGGAAATCAAGTTCAGTTCGCGGATCCCCTGCCCCAGTAGCGTTTCAGCCTCGCTGACAATGTCATCCATGCCACGAGACCGGTAGCGGCCCCGGATCCCGGGAATGGCGCAGAATGCGCAGCGGTGATCGCACCCTTCGGCGATCTTGACATAGGCAAACGGTCCGCCGGTGAGGATGATCCGCGACGGCAGGGGGCTGAACACTTTGCTGGATACGGCGGACACCTTCATGATGCCACGCATCCCCCCTTCCAATTGGCGGACCACGCGCCCGATCTCGGGCAATTGATCGAGTCCGATAAACGCATCCACTTCGGGAATGGCCCGCTGGAGTTCGGCTTTATACCGCTGGATCAGGCATCCGGCCACGATAACCGCTTTGCACCCGCCGGATTGTTTCCGGGCGCAGACGCGAAGGATGGCGTCCACAGACTCCTCCTTGGCATCGCCGATAAATCCGCAGGTGTTGACCAGAATGATATCGGCCTCTTCCGGTGATGGCGCCAAGGCAATGCCTTCCGCCCGGAGTACGGTCGCCATGTGTTCTGAATCCACCAGGTTTTTTGCACACCCGAGGCTTATGAACCCGACGTTCATTTCAGTTTGATATACGGGGCGGGTGGCGGAAGGGCCAGGCGAAGGGCGTGGGAAAAGGGTGTTTTCTGCGTTACCGATACAGGCACGGCCGACGGTTCCTTTCCGCCCGAGACAAGATATACGGCACTCCCCACGAGAATGACCACCACCAGAACGGCAAACCCGATGGCGGCCAACCGTCCGACCGGTATGGGTTCGGATTCCGATTGTGCCCGCTGCCAGGGAAAGCCTGGTCGCCCTTCGGACAGGCTTCGTCCGGCATCCTGCAGCCGGGTCCATGACTTCGCGAGCGATGTGAGCGCATCCCGTGTGCCCGTGGTGATGGAATTAGCGATGTTGGTGAGCGCCGATCCGCCCGATTCCCTGAACCGGGCAAGCGGTGAGGGTTGGGGGATTCCGTCGTTCACGACCGCCGGGGGCGGGGTTTCGGTTTTCAGTGTGGGCCGGACCGTCCGGGCATAATAATTAAGATAATACTGGACCAGCGGGGCGGGATCCAATCCCACATGCTCGGCATAAAGCTTGATGAAGCCCTTGCCGTAGAGGGGGGCGGCAATGACGCTGTAATCGTCGTGCTCCAACGCCGTGATGATGTGGGATTTGATCCGGGTGGACTCCACGATGTCGGCGATACTTAAGCCTCTTTTTTCACGCGCGGCCCGCAGGGAGGCGCCGGGCGTCCGGGGTGGGAGAAGTTCACTCATGGTTGATCATCCTGTTCTGGGGCTGAATTGTCGGGAATTTCCCCGTCCATATCAATGAGGATTTCACGGGGATCCGATCCGCGAGCGGGGCCGACGATCCCACGTTTTTCAAGTTCATCCATAATCCTGGCCGCCCGAGTGTAGCCGATGCGGAGCCGGCGCTGGAGCGACGATGTGGAGGCGCGTTGCGTCTCGCGGATGATCTTCAAGGCCATGTCGATAAGCTGGTCATCTTCGGCATCATCGCCACCCTTGGCGAGCATGTCATCAAAGCTCGGCGTAGCCTTTGTTTCGGATATAGCAGGCTCCTTTTTGGCATCCGTTTTTTTCGCCGTTCCCGAGGTAGGGGTCGGGTCATCTTCCGGCACAGGGCATTGTTTCTTGATGAAGTCCACGATCCTGTGGATATCCTCATCGAGGGTGAGGGCGCCCTGGGCGCGGATCAATTTACTGGCTCCCGGCGGCAGGAACAGCATGTCGCCCCGGCCCAGAAGTTTGTCGGCACCATTGGCATCCAGGATGGTGCGGCTGTCGTTCTTCTGGGCGACTTGGAAGGCGATCCGGGCGGGGAAGTTGGCCTTGATAGTGCCGGTGATGACATCTACGGAAGGACGCTGGGTGGCCAGGATCATGTGGATGCCGACGGCTCGTGCGAGCTGGGCGATTCGGGCGATGTAATTCTCGATTTCCGCCTGGGCGGTCAGCATCAAGTCGGCCAGTTCGTCAACAATGATCACGATATAGGGCAGCCGTTCGGGCAGTCGCAGAGTCTCTTCCCCTTCCCCGAACAGGTTTGCCTGTTTCTCAATCGGGCGGGCGTTGAATGCCTTGATGTTTCGCACGCCAGCCTTGGCCATGATCTTGTAACGGCGATCCATCTCGGTGATGGCCCAGCGCAGGGCGCCGGCCACGCGCTTGGGGTCGGTGATGACCTCGTTGCGCGCCCCCAGCAGGTGCGGAAGGTGGTTGTACACCGAGAATTCGACAATCTTCGGATCCACCAGCATGAGCTTGAGTTGGTCCGGTGTGCGGGACATAAGCAATCCGGCGAGGATGGAATTCATGCAGACGGTTTTCCCCGATCCGGTGGCGCCGGCCACCAAAAGGTGGGGCATGGTGGCGAGATCAGCAACCAGGTCGTTTCCTCCCACGTCCTTTCCCAGGATGATCGGGATTTCCATGCGTGTCGGCTGCCAGTGCGACCCTTGCAGGATTTCACGAAGATAGACGGCGCTCGTGGCGCTGTTGGGCACCTCAATGCCGACGGTTCCCTTTCCGGGGATCGGGGCTTGAACCCGCACGCTGGAGGCCTTGAGTGACAGGGCAAGGTTGTTACTGAGGCCGGCGATCCGCTCCACCTTGACTCCCGGCGCCGGGATGAGTTCATATCGCGCCACGGTGGGCCCGCACTCCACCGTCTTGATCTCCGTTTTGATGCCGAATTCATCAAGAGTCTGAACGATCAGGCGTCCCGTCGCATCCGTATCCGTTTGCACAAGTCCCAACCGATTCACAGGCACCTCGGTCAGAAGGGAGAGCGGCGGGAGGTGATAGGCGCCCGGCGCCAGGACCGGTGCGGGTGGCGGGGGTGGCGCCGGTGCTGGTTTGGGTTCAGGTTTCGGAACGGGCACAGGTTTGGGTTCGGGTTTTGGAACAGGTTCGGGCTTGGGAATCGGCACCGGCGCCGGCTTGGGTGCTTCCTTTACCTTTTCTTTCTCCTTTGCCGGCCCGGGTATGGCAATCAACTCACCCTGTTCGGGTTCCTCCTTCAGGCGTTTCTCACTTCGGGCGGCCACACGTTCAAGACGTTCCCGTTTCCAGCCATTGATCGCCACGTGGCGTTGATTTGGCTCCGGCATGTAATCGTGGCGTGAGGCCCATTTTGCCATGGTTTCATGCAGCATGGCCGTAACCCTCAAAATGGCATCCCACCCGAAGAACAGGATGGACGCGGCCATGAAAATCGCGATGACAAGAATGTTGGCGCCGACGTCGCCGAGAAGTTGGTTGGCGATGAGATCCGCCACAAGCTGGGCGGGGATTCCCCCGACGGCGCTCACATTCAAAGCGGCCAGGACGGGATCGAACCAGTTTGAATGAAGATCCAGGAAACAGGACAACGACACCATCATCAACGCCGCCCAAATCAGCTTTGCCTTTAAATGTTCGATGCCGTGGAAGATCAGGACGATGCCGAATCCCAGGAACCAGAGCGGAATCAAATAGGAACCCAACCCGAAGGTTTCGAAAAGGATATACGAGAGCCAGGCGCCACCCGGCCCGATAAAATTCGCCGGAGGGGTGTTCGCCGGCTGGCTGAGAATAGGAATGTCACGCCAGTCGTATGACACCAAACTGAGAAAAACGATCACGCATACCGCGAGGAGGACGATGCTCCACGCTTCGCGTACGCCATTACTGAGTGTTGATTTGTTCTCTGCCATGGGAGTGGACCGCCCTTTCAGGGCCGTTTTGAATCTCCGTCGTCCAGGGAGGCGGCACTCGCCGCTTTCCGGCTTCGGGACACCAGTTCACGACAAGGCGAGTTGGTCACACCCGCCAGAAGGTTCAAGCTCAATCCGCTTTGCGCGGCTTGGAGGGCTTTATCGAACCGTCCGGCGGCGTAATAGGCCTCACCCAGTGTATTCCAAATGGAAGCGGCGTAGTCGGAATCGGAGGGAACGGCGAGCAAGGCGGTACGCGCCAGTTTGATGGCCCGGGCCGGATTCTGGCCCGACTTCTCTTTGGTATGAAGAAGTGACCAGGCAAGATTGTTCTTCACCATCGGGTTGTCGGGAAGCTTGAGGAGCAGGTCTTCCAGCATGGGCAACGCCTCGCCATAGCGTTTTAATTCAACATAGGCGGAGCTGAGAAAGAAACAGGCCTCGATGTTGGCGGGTTGCAGAGAGTGGGCTTTCTCAAGCAATGCGACCGCTTCCGTGAATTTCCCCCCCATGAGAAAATTACGACCGCTGATGACCAGGGTGCCGGCCTCTGCCGAATGGTCTGCCGGGGCGGTTATGGCGGCCGCTTCCGTCTGTTCGGGAGGGCGCGAAGTCCCATTCGCACCCGCCGTAACACAGCCTGCCAGAAGAACCGTTATTCCAAGTTTCGTTTTCATAATCATGTTACTCATCTCCCCGGCATTTTCACGGTAACCCTGACCGTATCCGGGGAGGCCTGCGCGGAAGCCTCGCCGGAACAATGCACATGTACGGGTACGGTATAGGTTCCCGGTGTGTTTAATCCAATACAATCCGCGAAAGCCCGGATCTGGAACCGTTCTGCCGAAATGGCGTCGCTCAGCCGGCTTTTCACGGTCACATCCACGGAGGGCGGATCCACATCCACCACGAGCAGGTGTCCCGGCTCAATGATGGTGTTCACCGGAATACTTTTCCATTGCTGGCCGGTTGTCGCCCCTGAGATCGTGATCTTCACCTGGACATCGGCGGGATCAATGCTGGCGACCCAATTATCGCCCGGCGCCTGAACGGCGCAGCGTCGCACGAAGGATTCCACCCGGCCTTCCACATCCAGCGGTTGGGTATAAACGCATTCCAGGGTTTGCAACTTGGCGGCGGGACCTCGCAAGAGCACGGTTGACGGTTCGCATGACACTCCCACCACCTGGCCAAACAGGGGGACTCCGGTGGTGCGCCCCTTGACCGGTAGCCGTTTTTCGGCCTGGCGATCCAGCGTCACCAGGATGCTGGACGGATGGACTGCCACGGCGCGGGCACCGCGGATCCCGTGAATCATGGAGGGGGTCAGATGGATTTCCTGTGGCAACGGGCTGGAATCCTGGGACAACTCCACCACCGCCTGGAGGCGCCGGGGATCCAGGAGCTGAATATCTTCCTGGGATCCGCGCAGGGTGACATCCACCGTTGAGGTGGACTGGTTCAGAATGGCCATGCCATCCTGAACATGGATCTGAAGCCGGATATCGGGGATTTGTATCTCGAAACTGATCGTGTCCTGGATGATATACCAGGTCAGAATGGCCAGAAACAAGGAAAGGCCTTTCAACCTCTTATGGCGGATCAGCAGTTCGCGGACGGTATGGGAACTAACCTTCACGAGTCCCCTCCTCCCGTGCGCGGGTCTCGTTTTTTGCGATGCCGCTGAGACTCAGGTTCAATTCCTGCCGTGCGCGGATCCACCGGTTGGAAGACAGAGGTTCTTTGTTCAGGACACCCGCCAGGAATTTCCGCAGGCGTTCCTCGTCAAAATCACGGCTGAGCCGCCCCCGGGTGCTGATGGAAATCGTGCCCGTCTCTTCCGACACCACGATGGCAATGGCGTCCGAATCCTCGGTGAGACCCATGGCCGCGCGATGCCGGGTTCCGAGGCCGCGACTCAATTCCCGTTCCTGGCACAGGGGGAACAGACACCCGGCGGCCACAATACGGGTTCCGCTGATAATCACCCCGCCGTCATGCAGGGGCGTGTGAGGGAAAAATATCGTGGCCAGAAGATCCGCATTGACCCGCGCATCGAGTTTCACTCCGGTATCCTGGATCGCCTTCGTGGATTCGGTGCGCTCTATGGCGATCAGGGCGCCGATCCGGCGTTCCGCCAGCAGGACGACGGCCTCGACAATACCATCCACATAATCGCGGGATTCCGTCGGCGCCGCCAGGAAAGGTTGCCTCCCGATTTCGGCCAGTGCGCGCCGGATTTCCGGTTGGAAGATCACCAGCAGCGCTAGAGCGAGGGAGACGGAGAGACGCCTCAGCAACCAGTTGAGTGCGTAAATGTGGAAGATGCGGGTCAATACGATCGCAATCATGAACACGATAAGAAGCCCGAGGAAGACCTTGATGCTGCGGGTCTCCCTGAAGAACAGGAGCAGGAAGTAAAACCCGCATGCCAGCACCAGGATCTCGACGATGCCGCCGAATCCGGGCCAGACTATCTGGTTTATCCATTCCACTCTGATGTCTCCCTGTTCAAGGCGGCCACCATCTTGGCGGCATCCGCCGATTCCTTCACATCGTGCACGCGCCACACATGGGCACCCCGGGTGGCGGCCCATACCGCGCAGGCCAGACTCCCCGCCAATCGGTGTTCCAAGCCGCATCCCGTGATGGCGCCGACAAAACGTTTCCTCGAAACACCCAGCACCACGGGGCGGCCGAGGCGGGCCAGGGTCGCGAGCCCGGCCACGAGCTTTATATTGTGCTCTGCCGTCTTTCCAAATCCGATGCCGGGATCGATCGCCAGGGTTTCGGGATCCAGTCCCGTTTCCATTAACGCATCCATTCGTTTCGCGAGCGTGGCACCGACCTCGGCCACCACATCATCATAGTGCGGCTCCTGCTGCATGGTGGCCGGTTCGCCGCGCATATGCATCAACACCACACCGGCCCCGTAATACCGTGCAACCCCGGGCATGTCCGGGTCCCCGGCCATCGCGGTCACATCGTTGATGATCCGGGCTCCGGCTTCCAGTGCCGCCGCCGCCACCGCCGCCTTCCGCGTATCCACCGAAATGACCGGCGCAGCCGGTTTCGCCGCGAAGGCATCGGCCAGGGCGCGGATCACAGGAATAACCCTTTCGGTCTCCTCGCCGGCGGAAACCGGAACCGCCCCAGGCCTTGTGGATTCGCCGCCGACATCCACGATGTCGGCGCCCTCCCCGGCCATCGCAAGACCGCGCTGGACGGCTTCATCCACGTCCCGGTACCGGCCTCCATCGGAGAATGAATCCGGGGTCACATTGAGAATACCCATGACCTGCGGGCGCGAGTCAAACTCGATCACCCGGTCCCGGCATCGCCACGACATGGATGACGTCAGTCTCATATCTAATCAAGGAGGCCTTACTCAGTGTCCTGTTTCCAAAATTGGAGAGGCCGCCACAACCGGTGTATCCGCTGCTGCAGGGACATCGGGTACCGGCGGGCGTTCGCTGTCCGCCAGAATCCTTCCCTGCGTCATCAACTCCTCGACATCACGGGCATCCAGGGTTTCGCGTTCGATGAGCGTTTTGGCGATCAGATCCAGCTTGTCGCGATGCTTCTCCAGGATCGTCTTGGCTTGACTGTGAGCGTCTCGCAAAATCTTGCTGATCTCGGCATCAATCTTCCGCGCCGTATCCTCGCTGAAGTCTTGCGACCGGGAGATCTCGCGGCCCAGGAACATCAGTTCCTCATGATTGCCAAAGGTCTGTGGGCCCAGGTTTTCATTCATGCCCCAGTCGCATACCATCAGGCGGGCCAGCCGTGTGGCCTGCTTCAAGTCGCTCCGCGCCCCGGAAGTGATGTCGCCGAAGACGAGTTCCTCGGCCACACGGCCCCCCATCATGGTGGCGAGAATACCCTTGAGTTTCAGGCGTCCCTCCATGTAGCGGTCCTTTTCCGGGAGTTGCATGGTTGCGCCCAGGTACGCGGTTCCGCGCGGGATGATGGTGATTTTGTGGAGCGGTTCACTTTCCTCCACCAGAAGCGTGACCAGGGCGTGGCCGGTCTCGTGGTACGCCGTGATTTTCTTTTCCTTTTCATCCAGCACGCGGCTGCGGCGTTCACGGCCCCAGCGAACTTTGTCGCGTGCTTCCTCAAGATCCGGGAGGGTCACCGACTCTTTCCCTCCGCGGGCCGCCAGTAGCGCGGCCTCGTTCATCAGGTTGGCAAGGTCAGCGCCTGAGAATCCCGGAGTGCCGCGGGCGATGCGGCGTAATTCCACAGCCGGGGATAGCTTGATGCCGCGGGCATGGATCTTGAGGATTGCCTCGCGTCCGTCAAGCGTGGGAAGGTCAATCACGATCTGCCGGTCGAACCGTCCCGGTCGTTGGAGTGCGGGATCCAGCACATCGGGACGGTTGGTGGCGGCAATGATGATAACGCCCTCCTGGGTGTCAAACCCATCCATTTCCACCAGCAGAGCATTCAGGGTTTGTTCGCGCTCGTCGTGCCCGCCACCGATCCCGGAAAAACGACTTCGCCCGACCGCATCGATCTCATCAATGAAGATGATGCACGGGGCACTTTTCTTGCCCTGTTCAAACATATCGCGGACACGGGAGGCTCCGACCCCGACAAACATTTCCACAAAGTCTGATCCGCTGATGCTGAAAAACGGGACATTGGCCTCGCCGGCAATGGCCTTTGCCATCAGGGTTTTGCCGGTTCCGGGAGGCCCCATCAGCATGACTCCCTTTGGAATGCGGCCGCCCAATTTCTGAAATCTTTTCGGATCCTTGAGGAAATCGATGATTTCCTGGACTTCCTCCTTGGCCTCTTCCACGCCCGCGACATCGTTGAACGTCACTTTGTTCTTGTCGCGATTCAGCATTTTCGCGCGGCTTTTCCCGAAGCTAAGGGCGCCCTGCCCCATTCCTTTCATCTGCCGTGAGAACATGAACCACAGCAGTCCCAGCAACAGCAAGACGGGAAGTGCGCTGGAGACAAGTTGCCAGAAGTAGGGGTTGTCACGGCGGAAACCAAATTTCACGCCATGCTCCCGCAGCCACTTGGGCATGTCATCCGTGACCATGACATCCACCTTGAACTGCTTGGGTTTACCCGTATGCGGGTCAATGGTCTTCTGGGTTCCCCTGATATATTGGTTCCCTGAAATCTCGGCGACGATTTCACATTCCGGGATTTCCCCCTTTTCCACGAGTTGGACGAAATCCGGATTATACTTCATGTCCGCCACGACCTGCTGATCAACCTTGTAATATTGATACGTCATCAGGATCAGGCCGAATACGGCAAACCACAGGAGCAGGCCACGGGGCGAAAATTTCGGAGGCGGTATCAAATCAGGTTTCTTTTTGGGTTCTGCCGGCGGAGGCGTCTGCGGGACCTTCTTGTCATTTGGTAATTCCATGTCGTCCTCTTTTTCTCACAACTGAAAACAGGGCGGGATTGTAGAGGAAGCCCTTGATTTTCGCAAATACTATGGGGCCTCTTTGTTTTTTATGGCGTGCAACGTCTTTTTGAATAATGATGAATCCAATGAGTGAAGCATGTACAGATACCATTGCCGCGATTGCCACGGCTGCGGGCGAAGGTGCCATTGCGATTGTGCGGGTATCCGGCCCGGACAGTCTGGGGATTGCGGATCGGATATTCAAAGGTAAGGGATCCCCTCCCTCTTCAAGGCCTGCTTATTCCTTTCTTCATGGAACGATCAGGAGTGCGGAAGGCACAGCCGATGAAGTCATTGTTCTCATTTACCGGGCACCCCACAGTTATACGAAAGAAGATGCCGTTGAAATCCAAGGCCATGGAGGGTCTTCGGCGGCCAGGCGGATACTGAGGGCGGTGCTGGATGAAGGGGCAAGAATGGCTGAGCCGGGAGAATTTACCAAGCGCGCCTTCTTAAATGGCCGAATTGACCTTCTGCAGGCGGAGGCTGTGCTTGATTTGATACGATCCAAGACCGATAAAGCCGCAGAGGCCGCCCTGGAGCAGCTTGGTGGAGCGCTGAGTCGGTCATTTAACACGCTCTATGACTCCATCATGGAACTTGCGGGTGATCTTGAGGCCACGCTTGATTTTTCGGAGGATGAACTACCCGGGTCTGTCACACAAACCGTAAGGATGAAGTTGAAGAGCATTGAATCCCAGTTCGATCAGCTCTTGGAGTCTTGGAATGAAGGTCATCTCCTCCGGGAAGGCGCTTTGGTTGTTATCGCCGGAAGGCCTAATGTTGGAAAATCAACGCTTCTGAATGCTTTAATAGGGAAGGATAGAGCCATCGTAACTTCAATTCCAGGAACCACTCGCGACACAATAGAGGAGCAATTAGTCATTGATGGGTATTTAGTCAGATTAATTGATACTGCAGGGTTGCGGGACTCTTCATGTGAAATTGAAAGTGAAGGAATCCGGAGAGCAAAACATCAGTTGGATCATGCGGATGTTATAATATATATGATAGATGGATCCTTGCCATTTGATAATAATGATATCGGACTACTTATAGAGTACGAAAACAAGAAAACAATTATCGTCATAAATAAATCTGACGTTTTTGGAAAAAAGAATATTACGCCATTTGAGCCCAATCGGTCACTATTAATGATCAGTGCCGCTCGACAGGAAGGGCTTGATGAACTCAAGACTGCTATTGTCAAAACGCTTGGGATAAGCGACGGAATACACCATCATGCGCATATCTCCGAGCGACACCGAAGACTTCTTGCATCAGCCCGCAAAGATATTGTGCAAGCTTCCCTGTTTCTCGAAAGCACCTTGCCTGAACCAGCGCTTGCTGCCTCCTGTCTACGCGGTGCACTTGAAACATTAGGCGAGATCACAGGACGGGTTTATCACGATGAACTGCTAAATAATATTTTCAGCCGATTCTGTGTCGGGAAGTAGCGGAACAAAGATTTCAATACAGTATTCACGCGTCAGAATTCCCAAGAAGATCTATGGACTCGTACCAAGTCATCATTATAGGCGCCGGGCATGCGGGTTGCGAAGCAGCCTTGGCTTCAGCCAGGATGGGTGCGAAAACTGCCCTCGTCACAATGGACCGGATGGCCATCGCCAGGATGTCATGTAATCCATCGATTGGCGGAATAGGCAAGTCCCATATCGTTTGCGAGCTTGATGCTCTGGGTGGTGAAATGGCGAAGAATAGCGATTACACCGGGATCCAGTTCCGTATCTTGAACACGAAAAAAGGGCCCGCCGTGCAAGCCTTTAGGACGCAGTGCGATAAACATGCCTATTCCACCCGCATGCGCCGCGTGATCGAAGGTGCCAATAATCTGACGATTCTTGAGACTACAGTAGACGAAATTTGGATTGATAACGGGAAATTGAAAGGGATTATCACGTCTGATGGATCTAAACTGTCATCCCGATCGGTTATTATTACAACAGGAACTTTCTTGAATGGCGTCATTCATATCGGGAAAGAATCTTTTCCTGGCGGACGAAAAGGTGAAGCAGCCTCCCAGAAACTAAGTTTGTCTCTAGGGAGTCTTGGGTTCAGGCTTGGACGATTGAAGACCGGGACGCCACCACGGCTTCACAAGGACAGTATTGACTGGAGCAAAACTGACGTTCAGTCTGGTGATGTTCCGCCGCCATTCTTCTCCGATGAGGTGCGCAACGAATGGGAAATGTTCCACGTGGAACAAAGAAAGAATACCAACCCTTCTGAATTCTGGATTCTGAATACTGAATACTCTCCCTCGTTCCACGTGGAACAATCGGAATTAAGGCCGTGGAATCCGGGGGAGCATCAGATTCCTTGCCACATTACGCATACTACTGCTGAAACACATACGATTATCAGGAGAAATCTTGATAAAAGCGCCTTGTACGGGGGGGCTATCACAGGGACTGGGGCTCGGTATTGTCCATCTATTGAAGATAAGATCGTCAAATTTTCAGATAAGGACACGCATCATATCTTTCTTGAGCCGGAGGGGCGGACTACGGATGAGATTTATCCGAACGGAACATCGAACAGCCTCCCTGAGCATGTTCAGCATGAAATGATTCATTCAATTCCAGGATTGGAAAAGGCAGTCTTCACAAACCTAGCCTATGCTATTGAATATGACTATTCGGATCCCACGCAATTAACTCATACGCTGGAGTCAAAACTTGTCGAGCATCTTTATCTTGCCGGTCAGATCAATGGCACGACAGGTTATGAGGAAGCGGCTGGACAGGGATTTGTTGCCGGTGTCAATGCGGTTCTGAAATTGCGGGGCGAAACGCCATTTATTCTAGGCCGGGGGGACGCCTACATTGGGGTTCTTATCGATGATCTTGTGACAAAGGGCACCAATGAACCGTATCGTATGTTTACTTCAAGGGCTGAACATAGACTGTTGCTTCGGCAGGACAATTCGCTTTTCCGGATGCTCCCTTTTTCTAAACGAATCGGGATCATTCCCGATTCTGAGATCATGAGAGTTGAATCACGTAAAGCGGCAATAGAATCTGAAATTAAAAGACTTAAAACAACATTTCACAACGGACAGTCATTGATGCAACTTCTTCGTAGAACTGAAGTTACGTATAATGATATCCCGATGTCAAATATATCGGACCGATCGGTCACTTCTCAGGTCGAGATCCTTGTTAAGTATGCTGGATATATTGACAGGGAGCTGCTTCAGATTGAAAAGGCAAAGTCTTTGGAAAATCAGCGGATTCCTGGCTGGATTGACTATGACAAATTAACTGTGCTCCGTTTTGAGTGTCGGGAAAAATTGAAAAAGATCAGACCCGAATCACTGGGGCAGGCCTCCCGTATCTCGGGTGTGAACCCTGCCGATATCTCCATTCTCGCCGTGATCATTAAACGCGGTAAGATTGCTGGCGATGAACCTCGGGCTAAGATGCGGGGGACTTCAGGCTGAATCGTTCCCTTTTCGTTTCCGGGGCAACTCCAGGGTTTAGTTGCAACCGGATGGAGAGAATGACATCCCGTCCGAAGGTTGTCTGTAACTTCGCCAGAATATCCCGTTGCATCCGATGAAGCTCACTGAGCCAGGGAGAACTGTCCACAAATATGATGAGGATCTTGTTGGCTAAAATGCCGGGTCGGGTATGGGCGGCAATGGTTTTTCCGATGGCATCCTCCCATTTCTCCTCCAGAACCCCCATCCGGCACTGATCATCGAGTTTGACGGATTTGAGCAACGGTGCAATGAGTTTGCCAATGGGAATTCCGCCATCCGCCATAGAACCCGGTTTCTGTTTGGCTTGTCTGGGATGTCTGAAGATCGTTGCCATGGCAAGGATGTTAAAAAAGAAGTTGTGTGGCTACCGCATCTAGTGTCGTTCTCATGAAGAATAAATCAAGCATTACGCATCATATGTCAACATCAATACCCATGGCTAAGGACCGGTCAGAAGGTCGTTGCCCGTAATCATGCGGCAAAAAACATCCGAGCTCCTGATGCCAGAAGCGAGTTCGCCCTCATGGATCAGGATCGGACGGATGGAATACGGGGTTCGGGCGGGTAGCGCGCGGATTTTTTCAGCGACATCATTCGTAACGGAGGCGGCAACGCGTTTCTGGAACTTTATCTCGCACACATAGAGCGTGTTCTTCGTCTGAATCAGGAGGTCGATCTGGCATCCCTTGTGCCGCAGGGTCTGGTGTTGGAAGTAAGGCGCGGCGCTGACGATGCTTTCGGGGGAGAGGTCGAGTTTCCTGATTATGGTGTCAAGGTTATTGAGAATGAGGTTTTCGAACTGGAAGCCCATGATCGTGTCCCAGTTCGGGAGGGTCTCCAGATGAATGTCCCGGAAGAGACCCTGTTCGACTTTCTCTTTCACGGGTTCAATATAGCGCAAATAGAATCTCAGGTAGTTGTCGCGGATTCTGTATTTGCTGAGGGCGGTCTTGTGTCCCGAGGTGTTCCAGGCATAATCCCTTGCAACCATGCCGGAGGCTTCGAGAATTGCCAGCATTTCAGAAAGGCCGCCAGTGGGCTTAACCTTCAGGGAGTGGCAGAGCTGTCCTGGTTCCATGGGGGCGCCTGACAAGGCTTCCACGATACGCTTGAACGTGGCGGAACGGGCGCCGAAGATATCCTTGAAAATCTTGTCGAATTCCGTGAAGAGCAGGCCCTCGGGCGAGAAACACATCCGTTTGATGTTCTGCTCCGCGCTCTGGTCGGGGCGTATCTCTTCCAGATAGCGGGGGACACCTCCGGTTACGCAGAGCAGGCGTAATTTCTCCGCATCCGCAATGTGGCTGCCTCTCTGCCAGAAGGCGTTTGTGCTGTGCAGCGGGAGTTCTTCCACCGTGAGGGTGAGCGACACCCGACCCATGAAGCCCTTGTCATTGAGGATATTGCTGTCGATCCAGGATGTGACCGATCCGCACAGGAATAGGATCAGCCGGTCGTTCTTCTTAAAGCGGGTATCCCACACGCCCTTCAGCGTGCCTGCAAAATCCTTGTCCTTCGACGCCATCCACGAGATTTCATCGAGCAGGATGACAGTTTCGCCT
>Ga0118677_10004998_pt1 | contig 23627 bp, 18 predicted proteins | sample AliMusrvi5mmetaG_FD_86154 | JGI IMG/M metagenome (GOLD analysis project Ga0118677, IMG submission 86154)
CTATCACCGGGTTCTCGCCAAGTTCGCCGAGCGGCACGGGGCAGACGCGGCCAACCTGCAAACCGCGCTTGCCGCAGGCGACCGTGCCACAGCGGAACGCACTGCCCACTCGCTCAAGGGTTTGGCAGCCATGCTGGGTATGCAGGGGGTGAGGCAGCTTGCAGCCGATCTTGAGCATAAGATTCGTGGCGGTGCGGACGATGGTGAATTAGCGGAGACAATCACCGCATTAAACGAAATGCTGGCGGAAGTATGCACGGAAATCCGGGCGATGGGCCTAGACGTTAAGGAAGCACCGCGAGTGGAGGTGGACCACCCGGCGCAGGTCAGGCATCTGCTGGCGAAATTGGAAACGCAGTTGGAACAAGACGACATGAATGCTTGTGCAATTTGGCGCGAATTGCGGCCCTTGTTAGCCAGTTCGCTGGGCGACGAAAGGCTGGCGGCATTGGGGCGGCAGATCGAAAGCTTTGACTTTCCGCAGGCGTTGATCATTTTACGGACAATACTGGTCGGTAAATTGCCTATTCCATGAATTTCCAAATGAGCTTTCTATCATCCTCCCGCAGACTGCCGTTGACAGTGGTGCTGGTCATTGTCGTCATTATGGCATTTGCCTTATACGTAGGGGCGGTTGCCGAAAGGGATGCACTTGCGCTGCGCTATCTGTTTATTGCGTTCGGTGCGGGGCTGATATTGGTACTTTGGCGTTCTTATTATGTGATTCTAAGCCGCAAGGAAATTGATAACCGTCTGACCAGGGAACGTGAATTCGAACCCACCAGTCGCCTTTACGCGGCACTGGGTTTGGTAAATCAAGCGCTATTGCGGATTTCGACCCGTGAACAAGTTTACGAGTCGATTTGCCGGATATTGGTCGAAACTGCCGGATTTGCCATGGCTTGGGTTGGCAGGGTCGATCCAGAGACCCGGCGGGTCGTGCCTATAGCCTCTTTTGGCGATGACACGGGGTATCTGGATAACATACTGGTTTATGCGGATGACCGCCCGGAGGGGTGTGAACCGACTGGTACGGCGATTCAGGAGGATCGCACTTACATCTGCGAAGACTTTACCCGCAATCCGTCCACCTTGCCTTGGCACCATGCGGCAGAGAAGGCGGGCTGGTGCGTCTCGGGGAGTTTCCCTATCCATTCTGGTGGGCTGGTCGGCGGGTGTCTAACCCTTTATGGTCGCCAGCCTGACGTATTTGGCAACCAAGAGATCAATCTGCTGGAGCAGGCTGCGGCGAATATTTCCTTTACATTGGATGTCCTCGTCCGAGAGCAGCAACGTCAACGCACTGAGCAAGAACTGGAACAGGCTGCGGATCTTTATGCCAGGATGTTATATGTTACAAGCGATGCCTTCTGGCTGGTGGACGCAAACTCGGGACGAATCAGGGATGTCAATGGGGCGGCAACTAGGATGAGCGGTTATTCGCGTGAGGAACTGTTATCGATGCGCATTACCGACTTGGATACCGAGCATACCGAACAGGATGTCTCCGCCCGCATAGCACATATCATAGGCGAGGGTTGGGCGAGTTTCGAAACCCGGCATCGCATCAAGGACGGCCGCATCCTCGATATTGAGGTGAGTACGATGCCTGATGCAAAATCCCAAACCATGATCGCCTTCCTGCGCGACATCACCGAACGCAAGCGGACGGAGCGGGAAATACGCGCACTCAATGCCGAACTGGAGGTACGGGTGGAACGGCGCACCGCCGAACTGAATGCCAAGACGGCGGAGTTGGCGCAAACCGAAGAGCGACTTCGTTTTGCCATTGATGCGACTAGCGAAGGTCTGTGGGACTGGAACCTCAAAACCAACACTGCTTATTGTAGCCCCACCTATTTCAAAATGCTGGGTTTTGAACCGAGCGGGCTTGGTGAAGACGCTCAAAGCCGCTTTGTCGATCTGTTGCATCCGGATGATAGGGAACGTATTTTGACCGCAATCAAACAGCGGTTGGAAACCGATGGCGGTTACGAAATGGAATTCCGCATGCGCACCAAGGACGGCTACTATAAATGGATACTGAGTCGCGCCAAACGGGTTGCAGTGGACGAACAAGGCAATACTCTCCGTGCGGTGGGTACGCACAGCGATATATCCGAACGCAAACAATACGAAGCGCAACTGCAATCCGCCCGTGCCGACGCCGAAGCGGCCAGCTTGGCTAAGAGTACTTTCCTCGCCAACATGAGCCACGAAATCCGCACACCGATGAATGCCATCCTTGGTCTGACCTATTTATTGCAGCGCGATAGTGCAGACCCCGTTCAGGTGCTAAGGATAGGCAAGGTGACTAATGCAGCCAGGCATCTGTTGGGCATCATCAACGATGTCTTGGACCTGTCAAAGATCGAGGCAAACCGGCTTACGCTGGATAATACTCCGTTTAACGTGGTTGCCACCCTCGATCATGTGATGAGCATGGTGGTTGAACGCATCGAAGCCAAGCATCTTCTATTAGTCGTGGAATCTGCCCCTCGCCTATTGACGTTGCCGTTGCAAGGCGACCCATTGCGCGTCGGGCAGATTCTGCTTAACTACCTCAGCAACGCGGTCAAGTTTACTGAGCGGGGGAGCATCAACTTGCGCGCCTTGTTGGAGGACGAACAGGATGAAACCGTCTTTCTCCGCTTCGAGGTGGAGGACACGGGCATCGGCATCAGCCAAGAACAACAGTCGCGAATCTTCGATGCGTTTGAACAAGCGGAGGGTTCAACTACGCGCATCTACGGCGGCACCGGGTTGGGGCTATCCATTTCCAAGCGGCTGGCACAAATGATGGGCGGGGATGCCGGTGTCATCAGTGCGCCTGGTCAAGGTAGCACATTCTGGTTTACCGCCCGTCTGAAACAAGGCATTGGCCAGGAACTTGATACAGCTAACGAAGGCGATGTCCACATTCGCAAGGGGGCACGCATCCTGCTCGTGGAAGACAACGAAATCAACCAAGAAGTGGCGATGGAATTGCTGGTAAGCATTGGGTTGGTGGTTGACGTGGCCAATCACGGTGGTGAGGCGCTTGATAAGCTGCGGGTCAATGCCTATGACCTGATTTTGATGGACATGCAGATGCCAGTGATGGGAGGGCTGGAGGCGACGCGCAAGATCAGGGCAATGGACCGTTATAAGGGCCTCCCGATCATCGCCATGACGGCCAATGCATTTTCGGAAGACCGTCAACGTTGCTTGGAAGCCGGGATGAACGGCCATGTCGCCAAGCCGGTCGATGCCAAACTGCTGTATGCGGCGTTGGCGAGTTGGCTACCGGGAAATGGCATGGCTGCAACGGCACGGCCTTGGTCATCGTTCAGCCCACCCAATGTGGAGTGCGGCGACTTGTCGCCGCTTTCCGAGCCATGCGGCGACAAGTCGCCGCACGCCACAAACTCACCCATCGGGCTGAACGATGACCAAGGCCCAACGGCACTAACCGACTCTGTACAGGGGAGGGGCAATACTGTTGAATTAAGCCGTCATTCCGGCATGGATCGCCGGAATCCAGATTGCAGGGATGCCCCCAAACCCCACCGTCCATGGAGCCTAGGTTCCGGCGATCCCTGCCGGAACGACGGGCAAAAACCTGTGTCAACAGAATTGGGGAGAGAGGGGGATTCACCGGAGGCGACCGTCACCCGCCAAATCGACACGGATGCCGGACTTAAGTACTTTAACGGCAAACTGTCCGCCTATCACCGGGTTCTCGCCAAGTTCGCCGAGCGGCACGGGGCAGACGCGGCCAACCTGCAAACCGCGCTTGCCGCAGGCGACCGTGCCACAGCGGAACGCACTGCCCACTCGCTCAAGGGTCTGGCAGCCATGCTGGGTATGCAGGGGGTGAGGCAGCTTGCAGCCGATCTTGAGCATAAGATTCGTGGCGGTGCGGACGATGGTGAATTAGCGGAGACAATCACCGCATTAAGCGAAATGCTGGCAGAAGTATGCACGGAAATCCGGGCGATGGGCCTAGACGTTAAGGACGCACCGCGAGTGGAGGTGGATCCGGCGCAGGTCAGGCATCTGCTGGCGAAATTGGAAACGCAGTTGGAACAAGACGACATGAATGCCTGTGGGATTTGGCGCGAATTTCGGCCCTTGTTAGCCAGTTCGCTGGGCGACGAAAGGCTGGCGGCATTGGGGCGGCAGATCGAAAGCTTTGACTTTCCGCAGGCGTTGACCAGTTTACGGACAATCATGGCTGAACAAGGCGGCGTGTGATTGCGTGGCTCGTTCTAAAAATCCCCCTCAGTACCCTTTTTTCAAAAGGGGAGGCAAAGGCACTGCGTAAAATCGGAAAATTAAAAATCTTGTAAAAAACGCAATTCAGGGAAAGTGCCACAAAACTCCGGCTTCTCAACGGCATGAAGAAGTCCGACCAGCGAATCAATTTTAATTTTTTTGGAACCCAATAACCGGTTTACCATGGTCAAAGCGCAAATAAAAAACTTAGGGTGGACCGCAAACACTAGGCTTGGCTTATTTTTTTTTCTCGCCACCGTTTTAACAATGGTTTTTAGGGTAATGGGTTCCAGTTCGGCAAACACGGGGTGGCAATTGATGTCCAAGTTGCCTTGGATCATATCCAAAATAATATCCCCAAGATTGCTAAGATTTGTCATGTGCAATTTTTGCGTATCCGTTGAAGGGATGGCTATGATCGGTAACCAATTGACTAGTTTTGCAATTTTCCCTAGAATCCCGCCTAATTCCCCCTGACTCCAAACCAAACCGGGGCGGATGATTTTCCCACCGTTGTTGACCACGGTCTTTTCTACAATTAGCTTGGCCCGGCCATATTTAGACCGGCATCCCGTAAACGCACTCATTGACGAGATAAATACAACCGGCACAGCATGGGTTTTGGCTTGTTTGACAAGAACCCTGGAGCCACGAATATTGATTGGAATAATTTCATCCCAATTTTCGATATTCATATCCCAGGCCGCATGCAATAGTGCGTCGGCATCCCGCAATTGGTCTGAATCCAATGCATCGCCCAGCCGCCAAGGCAAGCCTCGGTCATTCAACAGAGGGATCACGTTAATTTCATGCTGTAAATGACTAGCCAGAAATTTTCCCAGATACCCGCTTGTCCCTGTCATCAGTACGTTTTTTTTGGTTTTGGCCATCGTTCACCAGCTAAATTGACTGAGTTTGTGGAGTGCGGCGACTCGTCGCCGCCTTTTGTGCCAAGCAGCGACGAGTCGCCGCACTCCATGTTTCGGCTGAACGATGAGCAAGGCATTTTTTCATGCGTTGATATCTCCAACACGATAAGCGTTCGCCATAATGGTGAGTGTAATTGTCGTCGCCGGAATGCTTGGAAAGGCGCTTGAATCAGCGATATAAACCCGATTGAATCCACGCAGCTTGCCATTAGCCTCCGTCGTCAAGAAGCCGCCAGAGGATTGCATCGGAAAAGAACCGCCATTATGAAAACTCTGACCCGGAAGTTTGAATTGTAGTCCTGGAAGAATTGGAATTAGCCCTGCTTTTAAAAGTTTCCATAAAATAGGGGGCAGAATCTTGATGCCACTCGGAGCCTTCTTGGATACAGACAATTCAAAGCCGCCGTTCTCGGCCTTTTTTAGGCACATCTTGGCGGATGAATCCGAATGGATGAACCCCTGGACTAATCCTAGGCGGCGGTAAATTGGCATCAAAGCAAAATGGAAGCGTTTCATAAAGGGTAACTTATGAAAAACCACACGCTCAAAAATTTCATTGTAAAAATAAAATTGCAGATGGGTCCGGTTTGTGGTTCTTGCACCGTTCAGCCCGATGGGTGGGTTTTTGGAGTGCGGCGACTCGTCGCCGCATGGTTCGGAAAGCGGCGACGAGTCGCCGCACTCCACATTGGGTGGGCTGAACGATGACCAAGGCCGACTGTTCAAATGCTCCGCCATCAATTGACAAGAACTGTGGTAATTTGCCAATTCCTCGGTTTTAAGTAATGGCTTTAAAGAAATAAAGGGTATGAAAAAATATTGGCTATCCAAGATTTCCACGTCTTGCTTTTCTTGCTGGCTACCCAGAACAATGATGGCGGTTGCCAATGGCCCACAAGCAAGAAAAAGTTTGTCGGCGGGCATTGATACCGCTTCACCTTCACCCTTCAGGCTCTCCCCCTGTACGATGACGTTTTCTTCGGTTTCGGTAAAGGAGTTGACCTTTATATGAGGAACATAAGAAAAGTTTGGGTACATTTCCTTGATCCGATTGATCGTGGCGGAGAAATCTAACAGGACATCTTCCGGGCAACCGGCAAGGCAGTGGCCGCAGCCCGAACAGGCGTGTTCCCTGTTCTTGTTCAAAGCAATGCGTGCGCTGACGACTTCAAAATATTGTTGAAGTTTTTTAGCTATGCGCCCGAGTGATTTCGGGACAGGCAAAGCCTTGACCGTCGGTGAATGATAGGGAAACGCCGATTGGCTAGGATTAGCGCAATGCAGAGTCATCATTTCCTGTTCGACAAATTGGTAGTAAGGCCGCAATTCCTCATACCGCACCGGCCAACCGCTTAGTTCCAAATCGGTGTAGGGTAGGCAAGCCCTGCCCCAAACGGCGGACAACCCTCCCGCACTCTGGCTAGAAACCAGCATGCAGCCTGTTTGCTTGACTGAGATATTCTGATTATAGGGGTGAAGAGAGCCAAATGTAGTCTTCAGCGGAATGCCCTGTGGGTTGACTAGCCTTTCATAAGCATTGTCCCAATCCAGGTCACTTGTATTGGCCTTGACTGAATCCCCCGGTTTCCTCACCCCAATATCCAAGAGTGTGACTTGGATGCCTTTTTTTAGCAGGGCCATAGTACAAGACAGTCCGGCAGGGCCAGAACCGATGACGATAATTTTATTGCTGTTGCTAGTCACAAAATCAATGCTCCAAACCGGTCTTACCCGCCCAGTCACGCGCAAATTGCCAAGCCACCCGCCCACTGCGCGAGCCTCTTTCCAAGGCAAACCTTAAGGCCAACGGGCGGGCGGCGTTCCAGTCCACAGGCAAAGCATGCAGATTTACCAGCCAATAATGGACAATTTCCAAGTACTCGTCTTGGGTAAATGGATGGAACGAAAGCCAAAGGCCAAATCGTTCGGACAGGGAGATTTTTTCTTCCACCGTGTCCCCGTGATGGATTTCGCATTGCAGTCCATCGCCCGGAAAGTAGCGGGCCTCTTGGTTTTCGCCTTGGTATTCCGGCAACAGATGGCGGCGGTTTGAGGTGGCATAGACCAACACATTATCGGCCAACCCGCTGAGCGAGCCTTCAAGCGCGGCTTTCAAGCGCTTGTAGCTGGCATCGTCAGACTCAAAGGATAGGTCGTCACAGTAGAGGATGAATTTCTCCGGGCGATCCTCCAGCAGTTCCATGACTTCCGGTAATTCGGCCAAATGCTGGCGTCCCACTTCGACCATTCGCAAGCCCTCCCCAGCATATTCGTTTAGCAAAGCCTTGATTAGCGAAGACTTGCCAGTGCCTCGCGAACCCCACAGTAACACATTATTAGCGGGTAATCCTCGAAGGAATTGGCGGGTGTTGCGACTGATTAGGTTTTTCTGGCGGTCAATGCAGCGGATGTCGGCCAGCTTTAGCGTCTTGGGGTGGGTGATGGGGCGTAAGCATTCCGACCGATCAAGCCCTAGCCAGCGAAACGCAATGGTGTTGCTCCAATCTGGTGCTTTGGGTACCGGCGGCAGGATGTTTTCCAGCCGTTGTAAAACGTTTTCTGCACGCTCGAGTAGGGATTCAAGTGCTTGGGTCATGGCCTGTTTTAATTAATTGTATAACTGATGTTAAGAGCAAAGCAGAATCTTCAAGGTCAGCCATAAACTAAAGTTTGACATCCCCTTCGACAAGTTCCAATTAGCTTGGATGCCGGATGCATTCGGGGCATCCTTGTCCCCACGGTTTACGCCTAGTGGGAATTGCCACTTACCGACGCGTAACATCAATTGTATACTTATCATACTATAATACCTATCTGAGTAGAAACATGAGCGAAAGCGAAATTGATGGCATAGCCGAGGATGGCGGGCCTGCATTGGTCGTAGCCAATAACGTTGACATTAGCAATTGCGACCTCGAACAGGTGCAGCTTGTCGGTGCGATCCAGCCGCATGGGGCGCTGCTGATACTGAAAGAACCCGAACTTATTATCGTACAGGCGAGTGCGAACACACTGGACTTTCTGGGTGTGGTTTGCGAAGCTTTGGTGGGGAAAACGATCAATGCTCTATTGGGCGATGACTATACTGAAGCGCTTCGCCTGAGGATTGCAGAAACTCATTTGACCGACATCCTTGCTCTTTTAATGACAGCACCTTGCCGGTCTCGGTCTGGTCGACGATTCCACCTATTTGGCAATCGCATTGACGGCTTGTTGCTATTGGAGTTTGAGTTGGTCGATGAAGACCGTTGCCAGAAGCCGCAAAGTGATTCGCTTCCTATTTTGCGCAATGCGTTTCAGTCTATGCGATGTGCTTCGTCACTCTCCGCTTTCTTGGATTCTGTAGTTGTGCAGATGCAGTTGATTACCGGGTTTGAGCGGGTCATGGCCTACCGATTCGATGAGGGCGGCAGCGGTGAAGTCGTCGCTGAAGCCAAGGCACCGGGCCTGGAAGCTTATTTGGGCCTGCATTATCCGGCCAGCGATATACCCAAACCGGCACGGCGGTTATTCGCGTTCAGCTTGCTCCGGCATCTGCCCAATGTGGACTATGTCCCTGTGCCGTTGTTCCCGGCACACTCCCCGCTGGCAACTGGGAAACCAGTGGATTTAAGCTACTCGTTTCTGCGCAGTGTCTCGGTAATGTACACTGATCATTTGCGCAATATGGGGGTGAAAGCCACATTAGTGTCGCCCTTGCTGAAGGAAGGCAAACTGTGGGGCTTGATTTCCTGCATGCAACATAGTGAGCCGAAATATCTATCGTTTGAAAACCGTGTCTTGGTCGAAATGCTAATCCAGACGATTTCGATGTTGTTGGCTGATCGGGAAAACTATGATCACTTAGCCTATCGCCTTCGTCTCGATCATGTGCTTGTTGAACTCGTCACTGCGCTGGGACGGGTTGCAACATTTCCCGAAGCGCTGTTGTCTGGGGGAGCCAACTTATTGTCTGTGATGGATGCCGACGGGGTGGCATTGATTGCCGATGGGAAGGTTTCACTGCTGGGCCAGACCCCTTCCCCGCACCAAGTTAGCATGATTGCCAACTGGCTCGCACAACAGAAGGCGGCGGTTTTCTCCACCCACCAGTTGCCGCACGACTTTCCCCCCTCCAGCGATTTCAGCGCCGTGGCTAGTGGGCTCTTGACGGTCAGTCTGACCCGGACAAGTTCGGACCGGGTGATTTGGTTCCGCCCGGAGGTGTTGTCTGAAGTGCATTGGGCTGGCGATCCAAACAAACCCGTTGAGATCGTCGGCCAAGATGACCATCAACTGCGGCTACGACCGCGCACCTCCTTCGAACTGTGGAAAGAAACCGTCCATTGCCAATCCCGCCGTTGGTTGGGCTGCGAAATCGAACACGCAACCAAGCTGCGCCAGGCCATCATTGATGTGCTTGTAGACCGTGCCAAGTTGTTGGCGCGGGCCAATGAGGAACTCGAACGCAGTAACCAAGAGTTGGATTCATTTGCCTATGCGGCCTCCCATGATTTAAAGGAACCACTACGGGGCATCAATAATTTTGCCGAATTTCTTCGCGCAGAGGATGGTGCCCGGTTGTCGACGATGGGGAGCAGTCGGCTTGAGACCATCATTCGATTGGCTGGCCGCATGGATAATATGCTGGAATCGTTGATGCAATACTCGCGGGTAGGCAGGAATGAGTTGGTGTTACAGCCCCTGCCAATTAGAGCCTTATTGGAGCAGATTGTCGAATTAATCCAACAAGTCAATCCAAGCCAAGATATCAAGATTGAGATACAGCCTGCTTTTCCTGAGATTTGCGGGGACCGGGTTAGGGTTTGTATGATATTTCAAAATTTGATTATGAATGCGATCAAATATAACGACCAAGAAAAAAAATGGATCGAAATTGGCTGTGACTCAGCCCAGGTTCCCCCGGTGTTTTTCGTGCGGGATAACGGGATTGGCATAGCACCTAGCCATCACGAACTTATCTTCCAATTGTTCAGGCGTTTGCATGGGCGTGATGAATACGGTGGCGGCACGGGCGCAGGCTTGACTATCGTCAAAAAGGCGGTTGCCCGTCATGGGGGCAACATCTGGGTGGAATCCTCGGAGGGCAGAGGATCGACCTTTTTCTTTACGCTGGCCCATTGGCAAGACAGAGGGGCGGAAAAACAATGAATGAAGATCATCCCATCCTAATTATTGAAGATTCTGACGAAGATTTCGAGGTCACTTGTTGGGCTTTGCGGCAGGCGGGGTTTACCCACCCAATTACCCGTGCGGTTCGTGCCGAAGAAGCATTACTACACCTGTGTCCAATGCCCCCGCGACCGGATTGGACAAGCAAACTGCCCTGTTTAGTGCTGTTGGACCTTAACCTGCCAGGAATGAATGGCCTACAATTTCTTCAGGAATTACGGTGGGCCGGACATCCACCTTCGATTCCCGTGGTGATCCTGTCCACCTCTAAAAATCCGCGTGATATCGCGGACTGCTATCGTTTAGGGGCGGCTGGGTATTTTTGCAAGCCGATGAGCCTTCAACTCTACATAGAGAAGATGCGCAGATTGATACAATACTGGTTTGAGTCTGTGACGTTAGCGGAGAGTGACGGATGAGTCCAGAAAGGGATGGTTTGTAATAGAACCTGATGTTGTCTTGGTAAGCGTTCGCTCCACCTGCCTTTATCCTGGGAGCGCGGCCATCTTGGCCGCTATTTCAGCGGGCGAGACGCCCTCGCTCCCAAGGGGGAGTGAACGCTTACGTTGTCTTGTTTTGGCCGATGATGAACACAATAAAGCCGATTTCTATATTAAACGAACTAAAAGAAGCCACTTGGCCGTATCACGAACGCCTGGAAAAAAACATGAATTTGCTGTCCCCTGGCTTTTTGCGCACGGATTATCTGCGCTTGATCAAAGCATTCTGGGGATACTATGGTCCTCTTGAGGCTCGCATCGCGGGGGTGGCAGAGTTGAAGGCGTGGTTGCCTGACCTTGACCGGCGTGCCAAATTGACTTTGCTGGAGTCGGACCTCCGGGCCTTGGGTATTGATGCCGAGGCGTTGGCGCAGCTTCCCATTTGCCGTGAAATCCCAGATTGCACTCACCCTGCCGCAGCGTTTGGCTGCCTTTACGTGTTGGAGGGCGCGACCTTGGGTGGGCAAGTGATCATCCGTCATCTCCATAACGCATTGAACCTTGATGCCCATAACGGTGCTGCCTTCTTTACTGGTTACGGCGAAGCAACCGGGGCGATGTGGCAGACTTTCAGGTTGCAGTTGACCGCCGCAGGGTTGGACAAAACGATACAGATTCGCTCGGCCTGCGAGACATTTATGACTTTGGAACGATGGCTTAAGCAAAACGGATGTCATGCCAAATTAATAAGTGATGTTACGCATCGTGCCGTTGAATCCCAGTGTTGTAGCCCGGATGGAGCCCTCCGGGCGTAATCCGGGTTCGGGCGGTATCTCTGATTGTACCGTATCCCCCGGATTACGCCGCAAGCGGCTCCATCCGGGCTACGGGGTTACACATCTGCGTAACATCAGTTAATAACATCTGCGATAAAAAAAATGGCCACATATTTCACTGTGGCCATTTAGAGTTCAACGGTTGCTACGAAACAACGGTGGGAGCGGTTTTTAACCGCGACCCAAGCCAAGAAGTCGCGGTTAAAAACCGCTCCCACGGCTGTTGAATCTTTCAACTCTCAGGATGTCGATGCCCATCGACATGATCGTTGGGTTGATTACTGCTTTGAATTGGCTGTCATCTCCAAATGCTCAAGGGCTTTCTTGGCATGGATGGTCCCATCTTTGGCGTTGTTGTTTTTGCCGGATTCTATCGCCGCATTCAAATGGTTGATAGCCTCTTGCACATGGACGCTGGGCGATTCTTTCTCGGCTGCTTGTGCATGGGTCAGAGCGACTTGGGCATGTTCCAGCAAGGCAGATGCATTGCCTGCTTCGCCTTGGGTGATGGCGGCTTTGGCATGCTCTTCGGCTTGGGCAACATGGCTAGGTGGCTTGCCAGCGGCTTCCAAGTGTTTTAGGGCTTCCTTCGCATGGGTGGTGCCTGTGTCCGCATGGCCCTTCTCGCCGGCCTCGATGGCGGCGTTTAAATGGGAGATGGCCTGCTCGGTATGCACACTCGGTTCGGCTTGTTGTGATGCTTGCGCATGGGTCAAACCGGCTTTGGCATGTTCGACCAGCAGCGCGGCATGACCTGCTTCGCCGTGGATGATGGCTTGCTTGGTGTGTTCCACCGCTTGCGGATTGTGAACGGATTCGGCGAATGCCAAGGTTCCGGTCAGCAACAAGGCACTGGACAATGCAATGAGAATTTTTTTCATAACGTATACCTCTTCAGTTTAGTTTGAGTTAATCAGGTGTCCATCTGGTGTGGATTTGCCTGTGCAGTATTTTGGTCGAGCCAAGTAATGTCAAGTTATATTCTGTGATTAGCTTATGCATAGCCGCGCTTTTGCTGAAAGACCGATTCGGTTTTGAAAACCGAGTCGGTCTGTTACGCTTTTGCCCGTATCTGAAGCCACTAAGCCAAATGTTTCAGAACATTGTTTAGAGTGGGTTTTTGCCATTTCGTTCCGGTTGACGAAAGGCCAGCTCGTTTTTCAAAACCGAATCGGACTGGTACGCCTACAGTTGCACCCGTGGGAATTGCTGGTTTCACAAACTAGGGCTTGGCTAGGCGGGTTACTTTGTGTCATATTTAATTAGGTTGTGACAACCCAAACCATTCTACTTACTTTTACTCGCCCCATGAGTTTCGATTGATGAGCAAAACCATTGTTTTAACTGGAATCACGACCACAGGAACCCCGCATCTGGGCAATTATGTTGGCGCGATACGCCCTGCCATCGAGTCCAGCCAAGATCATAATGTGCTGCCGTTTTATTTTCTTGCCGATTACCATGCATTGATTAAATGCCTGGAGCCTGAACGGGTGGCGCAATCGACGCTGGAAATTGCAGCAACTTGGCTGGCATTAGGCCTGGATACCGAAAATGCCGTGTTCTACCGTCAGTCGGACGTTCCTGAAATAGCCGAATTGTCTTGGATGCTCAGTTGCGTAACGGCTAAGGGCTTGATGAATCGCGCCCATGCCTATAAGGCCGCGGTTCAGGCCAATGATGAGACGGGCGAGTCCGACCCGGACAGGGGTGTCAACATGGGCTTGTTCAATTACCCGATATTGATGGCGGCGGATATTTTGCTGTTCAACGCGCATAAAGTGCCGGTGGGCAAGGATCAAATCCAACACATTGAAATGGCGCGGGACATAGGTGGGCGCTTTAATCATATTTATGGTGCGCACTTCAACATTCCCGAGGCGGTAATTAGCGAAGACTCTGCAATTCTTTGCGGCTTGGATGGTCGCAAAATGAGCAAAAGTTATGACAATACCATTCCGCTATTCCTACCGGAAAAACAATTCCGCAAACTTATCATGAAGATCAAAACCAACTCCTTGGAGCCTGGAGTCCCTAAAGATGCCGATAGTTGCACTCTCTTTGGAATCTACAAGGCATTTGCCACCAAGGATGAGGTCGCGGCTGTGCGTCAGCGTTACGAAGAAGGTATCGGTTGGGGGGAAATGAAGCAATTTTTATTCAATTACTTAAATGACCATTTTAAAACTGCAAGGGAGCGCTATGACGCGTTGATGGAGTCACCCGAAAAAATTGAGTTGGTTTTGTGTGAAGGTGCGGAAAAGGCGAGGGCATACAGCGTGCCTTTTATGAAAAATATTCGAAATAGTGTGGGAATTCGTGGTTTGGCTAGGAAGTGAGTAGTGTCACCTCTGCAATCGGGCCGGTTTTGCTGGCAACCCTAGTAATGGCGTTGATAGGCTGTAGCCATTCCCCTTCGCCAAACGCAGTCAAACCGATAATATTAAAAGCCAAGAAACCTGTGCAGCACCCTCTGTCTGCCGAAGTGCCCGATAATCAATACGACATTGATTATTATGGGACATCGTCTTTAAGCAGAAATTTACCCTTGGCGGGGACAACATGGGAGTGGGAGGACGAGTCAAGCCCCCATGATTTTAATGCTTTGAATGATTCGTCCGTCTATCAGTTGGAGTTCAAATCGAACGGATGGTTCGAAATCCTAGCGGATTGCAGGCATGGCACCGGCATGTATGAGTCCGATGCTGGACACATCGCACTGACTCTGATTAAACTAAGCCTTTGGGCTTGTAACCGCGATTCGCGGGCAGACGCTTTTCTAAGAGCCTTAGAGGCCGCAAGAGCCTATAGACTGAGCGATGGCAAGCTTTTCTTCGATATTAAGCATGAAACCAAACCCCTAGTTTTTCATATTAAGCCGTAATCATTAGACTTTATCGGAAACCTTCCACTCATGCAGCAATGGTGAGGCTATCAACTAGGTTTCCGATAAAGTCTATTGCAGCAATTCTCATTTTGGCTAGAACGCCGTCATTCCTCCGGGATGCCGGAATCCAGAGCCATGGACGGTAACTTTCCGATTGCGCAAGTGTTTGATTCAAAGCTATTAACTGCCCGTAGTTTTACATCCCTGTGACTGGATTCAGGCATCCCGGACGGAATGACAGGTGACGATCATCGTTTGGGTTTAAAATGAGAGTTGCTGAATCATTGCGGTACGTCAATTTATTGAGTAGTATTACAGCAATTATCATTTTGGCTATGGCGTAGGCCGGGTTAGGCGCAAACCGCGAATTCCTACCCCCAAACTTCAAACCCTGCGTCGTAATCCGACAAAGGTGGCTGCTTGCTTGGAGGGTTACGGTGCGCTTCAGGGCCAAAGCAGGCGGAAAGTTTGGCAGGAGCGCACCTAATCCGCTCTAGGCTGGACGGGCGTTCTAGCCAAAACGAGAATTGCTGGTAGTTTCGCCCACATTAGAAACTACTTAGGGATGACATCCCTCTACAAGAGAAATGGCGTGGTTTTCGCTCGGGCTTCCCGGCGCAGCCGCTTCATGCCGTGCCTGTTCGCTTTTGGCGGAAACGGCCGGTCGAGTGCGATAAACGTCGCACATCGCAAAACTGAATCCATGCCCTACGTGGGTGGAGATTACAACAACAATTGAGGAGAACTCAGAAATATGAAAAAAATGAACCAAAAAATTTGCGTTGCCTTGGTAACCGGCTTGCTGGCTATCGGAACCGTTTCTACAGTTTATGCTGCTGAAAACTCTGCTGGAGTGGCCGAGTACATCAACAAAACCGCAGATTCCGCCAAAAAGGCTTTGGAAGATCTGCAAAGTGGCCGTCCTGACGAAGCTCTAGTCGAACTGAAGAATGAACGTCAATACAGCAAGGAAATCACTGGTCAGGCAGCAAGCATAAAGTTGCAGAATGCCAACACAATTGTCAAAGAGACCATGAGAATCTTGAACGAAGAAAAGGATATCAAAAAGGCCATCGAGGCTCTGACTCCTGCGGTCCAAAAATTGAAAGAAATCCAAGACGGCAAATACTAAGCTGTAAAGTTTTAACCCGAGGGCGAGGACGAGGCGGTATTTGTCACCGCCGATGCCCCGCCCCGGCTTTAATGGGATTGAATTTAGCCGACTACTGAGCGAAATCGAGGCCTTCTGTCTTGTCTAATTCCAAAGTTTGAATGGTACAAACTGGTAGCCGTCGGGAATCTTGATCGCATCCGTCGAAACTGTTTGCGTTACGACACGGTTCATCTTCACGGTGGTTTGGCCTTGGTTGGCAACTTCTCGTAGTTCAATCGGTACGCCAACAATATCGCGCAAATCGAGGTTGGGTAGGTTTACGCCGAACTGTTTGGCTAATCCTTGGGTTTTGCTTGAAACGCGTTCCAAAAAGCTTAGCAAGGAACGGATGGTGGCGTAATCCGCCTCTGATAAGTCCAGTTTGGCCGGGTCTGCAATGCAGAACTCGGTCGTTTTAGTTTTTCCTTGGTAAACTTCCATCTGTTCGCAGGCGACGTCCGCCAGCTTCTTAGTCTTTCCCGTCTTGACGATTTTTGTGGTCTGCACTGGTTTCGCCGCCTCGGCGATTGTGTCGAGATGAATCTTCCCCCCCAACATTTCTTCCCATTGCTTGCGTTTCGCGGGGTCGAGTTTGGATAGTTGTTGGCCTAGACCTTGTAAAAGAGGCTGGGCAGTTTCCGCTTGCTTGCCGATGCGGTTGATCTGTCCCTCATCCAATGTCATGACGCTGCGCTTGCCATGGTCCAAGATGAACAAAATTTCTGGGTTGGCGGAATAGATGAAACCCAAGTTCCCGTCCCCTCCCACACCCTTGACCATAATCTTGCCGTCCTTGATGATGACAGGCTGAATTTTTCCAGTCTTTGAGTTGCCTTCGGCGACTAAATATTCCAGGGTGCTGTCGGCGCTTGCGGCTTGGATCAGGCCCAAGCCGGCTAGTAGGAAAAAACATTGAAAAGGTTTCATGGAGGCAATTCTCATTTTGGCAAAGATTAATAAGAGCGGGTTTGGAACCCGCCCCTACGCAGGTAGTTAATTCTATATTATCAATGCGTTATAAACAGGATACGGAATGTCGATTCGTAGGGCGGGTTCCAAACCCGCCCGGTTTTGTTCAAAATGAGAATTGCTGGCTTCATGGCGGCTATTGGTCATTTCAAGAAAGATGCCGTATCTTGGCATATTATGCACTGTATGGTTGGATTTTGCCGAGTCGCTAGTCCCAGTGCAATCGAACGCCCGCATAACCAGTGGCGGGCGCACCTGGACCCATGAATGTGGTGGATTGATTGTTTAGAAAGACGTTCTGCCCCAACTGTCCAAATGACGCATAATGCTGGTTGAAAATATTGCGGCCCATCGCAAACAGTTCAATATTCTTGGTTACGCTATAACGTGTATTTAAATTAACCACGGTATGGCTAGAGATTTGCGGGTAAATGTTTTGGTCGTCGCCACGCGCATATTGGCTGGAGGCATACTGCAAGTCGCCGCCAAAGAACCAGTCGTGGACTATCTCGTATTCGGCCCCGAATTTGACGGTGTTCCTTGGTATGCTAGGAATTCTGTCGCCTGGGGTGACGGTTTCCGAGCCTAGGGAATTGCTAAGCACGGCTGTGGTTCTATAGGTTGCATCGACAAAACCATAGCTCAGATACCAGTTCAGCGAGTCCAGCACCAAGCCGCTCAGTCCGAATTCCACACCTTGGCGCTGGGTGGTGCCGACATTTTGAAAATAGCCGTTGATGACACTGCCTGGACTGTTCAGAAACAGAATGTCATTGCTGTTGCGGGTCTGGTACAGCGCGAAGTTCCATTTTAGTGCCTCGCTAAATTTACCGCGCAGGCCAGCCTCCAAGGTATGGGAAACGACGGCTTTTAGCGGCGGATCGGAAACAAAGCTATTCGGCAATGTACACGGTGCATTAGGGTTTGCGCAACTCAGTTCAACCGCAGTCGGCGCACGAAAGCCTTCGTTGTAGTTAAAATAAGCGGTCAATTCCTTGATCGGGGTATCCCATTCCAGTGCGTCCAACGGATTGAAAGTAAAGCCGGCCGATGGATTTGCCCGCGTATAAACATCTTTCCCATTCAGCTCCGTCCCTAGTTGGTCGGTGGTTTGCACCTGCGCCTGCATCCAATTCAACGCGGCGTTGGCATGCAACCAGTCAAATACGGAAAAGGTGTTGGTGGCAAATACATTGGAATAACGATTTTCCCCTTTAATGCTGACATTGGTTGTCAATGGGTCGGTGGCGATTTCATACCGGGAGGGTGTGAAAACCGCAGCCTGTGCGGCCACGGAAAATTGGGTATTGCCGTAGTTATAGCCCCCACCGACGACCAACTGGTTTTCGTGGTTGGCGATCTTATAATTCGAGGTCAGTTGTAAATTGATGCCGGTTCCATTGGTGCGCGTGATGGTGTTCGTAAATGAACCGGGGGTGAGCGAATTACTGTTCGCATCCAGGCACTGGGTTCCGCTGACCCAGGTCGCGCAGTTCTGATTGGTATTGCTATTGAGGCTGGTGCTGCTGTTGTTGCGATTATAGGCATTAGCCGTCAACTGCAATTCATCCGTTATTTTGTGGCTACCCTTCAGGGTGACAAAATATAAGGTGTTTTGTGTCTGATCTGGTGCGGTGTAGATCGCAGTCTGGCTCAGTTGTAACATATTTTGCGGGGTGGGGCCTACACCGTGCATGGTGTTGTCGGCAAAGGTAAACGACAGATCGATATCGGTGCCACCGTCCTCCCAGCCGACTTTGCCAAATGCCTGATTGACATTAGTTGGCGAATAGGGACGCCAACCGCTGTCATCGAAGATATTGCCGGCAAAATACCAGTCAAAATTGCCGTGTGAGCCGCCGACCTCGGCCTGATAGGCCTGTCGCCCATAGGAGCCGCCATACGCCTGCGCATTGAATCCGGGGTGGCTGAAACCGCTTTTGGTTCTTACCGACAAAGCGCCGCCCAGCGTGTTCAAGCCGAACAATGGATTGGAGCCCGGCATCATTTCCATGTTGGCAATGGCTATTTGTGGAATCAAATCCCAGTTTACCGTGTCGCCAAAGGGCTCGTTGACACGAATGCCATCTTGGAAAACCGATAGGCCAATCGGCGTACCCAAGATCGGGGATGCGTTGAATCCGCGATAGGTGATGTCGGGCTGGTAGGGGTTGTTCTGGACATCGTTGATGTTGACGCTTTCCAGGCGACGATTCATGAAGTCTGGTAGGGCAAGGGATTCGTGGCGGCGGATTTCCTCGTCTTCAACAGATTGCACATTACCTGATATCTTCTTCCGAGCCAGACCGGTCGTGCCGAGCGGGGTATTGCCGATAACCTCCACCTCGGGTTGTTCGAAGGCGTCAACCTGTTCTACTTTGTCTATGGATTGGGCCTTGGGATTGCTAACCAAGGGTGTTTTTGAGTCCTGTTTCACAGGTGCCGTACCCTTGGCTGTTTTTTCGGGCGTTGCCGCGTCAGTCTGCTCTGCTGTGGAGGGTGTAGCCGTGGCGATTGGGCTATCTGTTGCTTGCGCATGCGCCATCAACAGGGAAAGCGGCAAGGCGGGTAGCAAACGGAGCTTCGGAAATGAAGGAACACGCATGAATAAAGCCTTTCGTGATTAACTGATTGGTAGGTCGTAGCCCTGGATGAAGCGCAGCGTAATCCGGGCTTGGACCCACGTTTTTCGGCCTTGGTCATCGTTCAGCCCGATGGATGAGTTTGTGGAGTGCGGCGACTCTTCGCCGCATGGTTCGGAAAGCGGCGACGAGTCGCCGCACTCCATATTGGGTGGGCTGAACGATGACCAAGGCCCGTTTTCCTGAATAGTTTATTCTGGAAGACCTGCCGTAGCCTATAGGAAAAATTCCCGAGCATAGATGCCATCGCAAGGCAAGCCTTGAACTCCAGCATCACATTTGATTACACTTTATAAACATTGATGGGTAAATTGTTTCACGCGAAATATGGTAAAATCATTCTAGGCTAAATGTAGGAACATTAGCTTAGACGCATCCTGTTGTTGCGTTTTTTAACCGCGACATATGCCTGTGCATACGTCATCAGTGGGGTTTGTGTGATTGTGCTTTTATCCCCCTGTTTATTTAAGCTTAATTTGGAGATTGTCTTATGAAAAAAATAATTATTGCATTGTTTGCCATGTTCCTGATGACATTCGCTGGGTTCGCAGCGGCGGTAGTCGATCTCAATTCTGCCACGGCGGCGGAATTGGATGCCTTGAAGGGGGTAGGTGCCGCCAAGGCTAAAGCGATCATTGATTATCGCGATAAAAACGGCCCTTTCAAGAGTGTGGATGAACTGGCCAAAGTCAAGGGATTCGGTGCGAAGACGGTGGATAAGTTGCGCCCTGAGCTAACTGTGGGCGGTGCCGCTGCACCAGCCGTAGCCCCGGTGGCAAAGCCAACAGCACCAGCCGTACCCCCGATGGCAAAGCCAACTGCCCCCGCTCCAGCAGCCGCTGCGCCGAAGACTGTCGCTCCCGCTCCCGCTCCAGTACCACTTAAGAAATAAAGCTAACATCTAACACTGGCTATCTGCGCATTGTGATGTTGCCTACAGAAACCTTAAGCTAAAAAGATGCAAAGAGGCTAGTAAAGCAAAGCTAACTAGGTGTCGGGAAGTTACCCTACGCCTAGGTAGCTAACATTGCAGGGGCGGGTTTTGAACCCGCCCTGCGAGAGTCGAATCGTTGTAGGGAAGAATATAGTACCCATTCTATTTTGGTCAAAACACAATGTCCCACTCCCACGCAGGCCATCATCACGGAAAACATGATAACACCGGATTTCGGCTTGCTCTGGCGGGAGTGCTGACCTTAGGATTCGTATGTTTCGAGGTGGTGGCTGGATTATACGCAAATAGCCTCGCCTTGCTTACCGATGCGGCCCATAACCTGACCGATGTTCTTGCTTTGGGTTTGAGTTGGTATGCACACAGGCTGTCCAGTCGCCCGGCTAATGCCAACAAGACCTTTGGTTACCACCGTGTGGGCATTTTGGTTGCCTTGCTTAATTCAACCACCTTGGTGATTATTGCCTTTGGAATATTCCATGAGGCGTGGGGGCGTTTTTCCGCCCCACCCGTGGTGGACTCGGATGTGCTTATATCTGTGGGTTCGGCGGCTTTATTCGTCAACTTGTTCACTGCCTGGCTGGTCAGCCATGGCAGCAAAAACGATCTCAATTTGCACAGCACCTTCTTGCACCTGCTGGGCGATGTCTTTTCCACTCTTGGTGCAATCGCCGCCGGTGTGGTTATTTGGCTGACCGGGAAATACTGGTTGGATCCAGCGGCGAGTAGTTTGATAGCCTTGCTTATTTTATGGAACGCTTGGAACATATTGGGTGAAACCTTGACTATTTTGCTGGAATCGACCCCGGCAGATATTGATATGAGCAAAATGGTTGAGGATTTTCTCCAAGTTGAAGGTGTGCTCGGCGTTCACGATCTGCATGTTTGGAGCCTGTCACGCAGCCTAAGAATGCTTTCCGCGCATGTCCAAGTATTGGATATTCCTATCAGCCAAGCCAGCCTCATCCAGACGCAGATCAAGGATGTCATAAATAAAGAGTACGGCATAGAGCACTGTACTCTGCAAATGGAGTGTGAAGGGTGCGATAACGGCAGGCTATACTGCGAGAAGGTTTAAAACCTTAACCGCCAAAACTGTCCGCCGTAATGTTTTCCCGCCAACTCTTGGCAAATTCTGCTTCACGCCCACGGTCAGCGTTCATCGGAGTTTCTCCTCCTCCGGTGGCGACCAGTTGCTTTTCGGTGACGGAATATTCGTAAACCCCATTGATGGAGATGGCGTAATCGGAGGCTAGAAAACTATAGCAGTGATTGATTAGCGAAGGGGGGCCGGGAAGGTGTCCATTCAGTAGATCGACTATAGACGCTGCACAGGTTTTGGCTTGCGAATTGGCTGAAAAGGCAGATTTTGGCATCGGGCTAGCGATGCAAGCATCGCCGATGATGTGAATATTAGGTATACGCGTAGATTCAAAGCTATGCGGATCCACCGGACACCAGCCTGACTGGTCGGCAAGTTCAGTCTTGCGTGCTAGCCAGCCAGCCTTTTGAGGGGGTATCACGTTGAGCACATCGGCTCGGTGGCTGTTAAATTCGGTGGCCACGATCAGTTTTGACGGGTTGATATGATCGACTTGGCCTTCTTTTTCCGATGACACCCATTCCACCATACCAGGATAAAGATCCTGCCAACCTTTTAAAAATAAGGCTTGTTTGGGAAACTGTGTTTTGGCGTCGAGAATTATGACCTTGGACTTAGGCTTGAATTGTTTTAGGTAATTAGCGATCAGGGAAGCGCGTTCATAGGGGCCGGGAGGGCAGCGGTAAGGGCTTGGCGGTACGGTGATGATGACCACGCCGCCGTCGCGCATGGCTTTAAGCTGGTTGAGCAGCAAGGTGGTTTGCTTGCCAGCTTTCCATGCATGAGGAATCAGTTTGCTTGTTTTTAGGTCGTAACCTTCAATGGCATCGAAGCGCATATCCACGCCTGGGGAAAGCACCAACCTGTCATAGGGGATTTCCGTCCCATCTTTTAGAGACACAAGGCGTTTTTGCGGGTCTATCTCGACCACTTTAGCGCGAATCAGGTTCACGCCGAGCTTTGTCCGGAGTCCGTCACGCGAACGGCGCAGCCAATCCAAGTCGTGCCAACCGGCAATGACTTCGTTTGAGCCGGCGCACGAATAATAGGTTTTTAGCTTTTCGATCAATGTCACATCGAGATTGGGGTTTAACAGCTTGAGGTATTTGGCTGCGGTGGAACCGCCGTAACCTCCGCCGATTATGACAACCCTGGCCTTTGTCCCTTTTGTGGGCGTGGCGGCGCAACCGGCTAAGCCCATGGCTCCGACAGTTCCGGCCAATTTTAAAAAAGTTCTGCGGGTAAAGCCTGACATGGGTGTTCCTATCGTTTTTTGAAGAAATGAGCCAAGGCTGCGATGTCCTCTTCTGTGTAAGCGCGGGCGATTCGATTCATGATCGAAGACTCGCGCTTGCCGGATTTGAAATCTAGCATGGCTTCGACGAAGTCGGTTTCGGGCTTGCCGGCAATGGAAGGTGTTGGTGCGATACCGTGTCCGTTGGTTCCGTGGCAGCCTGCACAAGCATAGGCCATGCTTTCGGTGGCAGGCCGGTGCGCTGCGGGTTCGGCTGCTTGGAGTGAGGTCGCCGCCATCAATAGGGTTAAAAGTGGGATCGTCTTATTGTTCATGTGGGGTATAGGTTGGCTTTGAACCATAGTTCAATGTTCTTCTGGCAAAATTTTACCAGTTTTAAAGTATCAAAACATGGAAAAAAACTTAATAAAATTAAAGCCGTTGTTAGTCCGCAACAAAAATTTGTTGTAGCACCGCATTGACAAGCGGAAGGGGGTGTGACAAAGTGTCGCACATCAACGGACGGAAGCCCTAGAACGGCTGCTGGCCGTTCTAGGGGGCTAGGCAAGGCCGAGCATAAGAGGCACCGGTGCGCGAAGGCGCGAAGGTGCGAGTCAAACCCAAACTGGAGGTAATACTATGGCAGCAACAACAATTGGTGGCGTCGTCGCAAAAGACAAGCCGCTGCTCGACGTCAAGTGGTTGGCGTTCGCTTTCACGATCTACACCGTGTTCTACGCATGGGTACGCTGGTACGAGGGCGTTTATGGCTGGTCCGCCGGCCTTGACTCCTTCGCGCCCGAGTTCGAGACCTACTGGATGAACTTCCTGTACATCGAGATCGTGCTGGAGATCGTCACCGCCTCGATCCTGTGGGGCTACATCTGGAAAACCCGCGACCGCAACCTGGCCGCGATCACCCCGCGCGAAGAGCTGCGCCGCAACGTCACCCACCTGGTCTGGCTGTTTGCGTATGCATGGGCCATCTACTGGGGCGCTTCCTACTTCACCGAGCAGGACGGCACCTGGCACCAGACGATTGTGCGCGACACCG
>Ga0118677_10004999_pt1 | contig 23622 bp, 19 predicted proteins | sample AliMusrvi5mmetaG_FD_86154 | JGI IMG/M metagenome (GOLD analysis project Ga0118677, IMG submission 86154)
GGAGATAAATCATTAATGATTAAATATGTATCATGGTTTTTAAAAAAACACAAAATATCTTCATTTGAAGATTGTTATAAAATAAAAAATGAAGATATAGAAAAAAATATTTTATGAGTAATAAGGGAATTGAAAAAAACTATAAAAGAAAGACAAGAAATGCTTATTCTAAATTCTTAATTTTACATTCTCCATTCATAAAAAAATGATCCAGAAAGTGAAGACCTATGCCAATGTCGGGCTCGAATGACACGAGATCATCGTCGAAGCGGATTCGAGCAAATCATTGCCGACCATTGAAATAGTAGGGCTGCCGGATGCCGCGATCAAGGAGTCCAAAGAGCGCTTGAGAGCAACGTTTCGCAATGTCGGCATCCAGCTACCAAACAGGAAGATCGTCCTCAATCTTTCTCCTTCAGATATCAAGAAAGTCGGGACGAGTTTCGACTTGCCGATGGCGGTTGCAATACTTTTTCTGATCTTCGAAGACAAAATCGTTCCTCCACAGATAGAATATCTGTTCTTCTGAGAGCTATGATTAGACGGTAGTGTGAAGCGCGTCAATGGCTTGCTCCCTTCCGTGATCAGTGCGATGAACGATGGTCATAAGCACTTCTTCGTGCCGGAAGAAAATGTCTATGAATTGGAATATGTCCCGGGGATACACATTTATCCGATAGGAAAATTTGATCAGATAGTAGAATATTTTCTAGAAAAAAAAGAGATGCAGTCCATCGACCAAGCAAAAGATATCGAAACGCTGTACGAGCAGAACAATGTTCACGAGGTGGATTTCGCGTATATCAAAGGACAGTTGATCGCCAAGAGAGCATTAGCTATTGCAGCTGCGTGACTTCATAACGTGATCATGATCGGCGCACCATGAAGCGGTAAAACCCTGCTCAGCAAAGCGATGCCAAGTATCTTGCCACCTCTAGGATTTGAAGAGATTCTCGAGGTCAGCCAAGTCTATTCGCTCGTCGGCAAACTTTCCAAGGATACACCGTTGATTACCAAGAGACCATTTCGCCAAGTTCACCATACGGCTTCCAAGATCTCTATCGTCGGCGGAGGTTCGCGTCTCACCCCTGGCGAAGTGAGTTTAGCACACAAATGAATTCTCTTCTTCGATGAGTTACCGGAGTTTCCGAGCGAGGTTTTAGAAGTGCTTCGTCAGCCGTTGGAAGATAGGTCAGTCGTGATTTCTCGCGTCGCGGGGACGATTCAGTACCCGGCAAATTTCATGTTTGTCGGTGCGATGAACCCCTGCAAGTGCGGTTATTACAAAGATCCGGAGAAATCATGCAGTTGTTCGATCATGGATATCAAACGTTATCAGAGCAAGATTTCTTGACCATTATTAGACAGGATCGATATGATTTTGGAGATTCCGAGAGAGGATATCGACAAGATATTAAATAATATCGCCGAAGAAAGCTCTGCAAGTATCAGAGATAAGGTAGTCAATGCCTGGAAAATACAACAAACAAGATTTATCTGACTTTCCATCTCATCCAATGCCCAGATCACGTCAAAACATATCGACGCCCTGATTCCTCTTGATCAGTGATGTAAAGACTTTCTTTCCGAAGCATCGAGGAAACTGACCTTGTCTACGAGAGTCGTTCACCGCACCATCAAATTAGCCCGCACTATCGCTGATATCCAGTGACAAGAATTCGTCACTATCAATCATTTAGCGGAAGCAATGCAGTATAGGAGCAAGACGATGTTTGTAGAAATGGAATAATGTTGACTTTATATAGAAAATATATATATTCGACATATAAATAAAAAACAATAATAAATAAAAAAATAATCTTATGGAGAAAAAAGTACTATTCACAGAAAAAGAAATACATGCTTACCAAAAAGCATATGAAGATCTCGAAAACAGACACAAAGAAGGTAATCTCGTAGATAAATACGATCTCTATTACAAAGCTAAAGAAAGCATAGATGCTACAATCAAACAGGTGAGTATAATGCGTGAAAGAAAACGTTACACTGACCTGCTTGATGCATTCACTATTGCTGTAGGAAGCAGAATGACAAAAAAAATAGAATATCCTATCATCTATATCATGAGAGATGATGAAAAATATCATTCTTTATTCGCTCAGTACAATTCTTTGGGAGCTCGTAGAGCTCTGCACACCCTATTGAAAGCGCTTATTGCCGATACAGACCCAGCATCATTACGCAAGAACAAGGGAATCCCGCATAATGTTTCCTTTACAGGATTTTCCAAGATCATGTTAGGAACGGGCAAGGAATTTACCAAAGAGGCAAAAGCCTACGGAACAGGAGTATTCAATACTGACTATCTGTGGCAAAATGATGATGGATCTACCTTCCGGTGGAAAACCGAGGAAGTAAAAAAAATGTGCGACATGATCCTGACATCCAGGGCATCGAAAGCATATGTTTCCGTCACTAACCTTTATGATGAGGTATATGATCTCCTCTACAATGAACCGGATTTCATTGAATTCATTACCAAGATCAGTGATGATATAGAGGTGGTAGAACAACAGCCAAATGCAAAAAAAGATATTCCGTGTACAGCAGTATTTGCTGCTACGAAAAATAGCAGGGACGTTGAGCAAATTCAAAAAATGCTCAAAGAGCTGGAATCCCGCGGATTGGGACCTGAACCTATATACAGTCCTCATGTACGGCAGACCAAAGAACGAATCAAAAAAGAGTTCAAAGAAGGCGATGTGATTCTCAAAAGTCATATCGTTGATTTGAAATCCCATTTGCCGGTATTGATTGATATGCCGTTTCTCAAGAGAGAACATGGTAAGGAGGACAAACCTACTCATGCGAAGATAGTTGTCTTTGCGATGGGATCTGGCGACTTCCTGTATGGTTTCTATCATGATGATGGTCCATCAATGAAAGTTCCCATCTTCAATCGATTAGAACAAAAAGATTTCATAGTTGGTAGCAGCTATTTAGGCATAGTTGATAAAAGCATAAAGAGGCAAAGATGTGATATAAAATTCACTATCCTACCAGTTAAATAAATGTTTATGATGGAGGTGTTGTACCTCCATTTTTTTTATTTGAGAAATCTATAGCTATATATTGATAGTATATGCTATTTTTTTTACCCCGCAGAGCAGAAAGCAATATGTGTAAACTTGTGAATGAATGCTCTATAACCTGCTTGCGAGGTGCAGCGTACTCTAATAGCATTGTTTGAATGTCATGGGGGTAAGCCTGTGGTGCTTTACAGTTGAAAACTGATATCTTTTCGTTATACTCACCGATACTACTTTACCTGGTTCCGTATTGCTATGAAAAAACTCGCGCTCATTATATTAGATGGATTCTGAATAAATACACAGACTCCTGACCAAAATGCTATTGCATTGGCGAAGTCGCCGACATTTTCTGCATTATTCAAAAAGCTTACTACACAACTCGAGGCCTCTGGCAAAGCAGTCGGATTGCCCGCATGACAGATGGGAAATTCCGAGGTCGGACATATGACCATAGGGATGGGAAGAATCGTGAAACAGGACCTGATAGAAGTACAAGATATATTAGATGATGGGAGTTTCGCAAAATTACCAGAGTTCAAAAACGGAATCGCACACTGTCAAAAAAACCATTCCAATCTTCATCTGCTGCAATTGTTCGGACCTGGTGGTGTGCATGCTATGGACAAACATCTCAAGGGGATCATCAACATTATCCCCAAAGATATTCATATCTGCTTACATCTCTTTACTGATGGCAGAGACTCTGATCCTCATGCAGCATTACAATGGATGAAAGATTTTGAAATATATTTACAGGCCCTTCCCAACGTCACGATAGCAAGTCTCGCGTGAAGATACTTCGGCATGGATAGAGACAATAACCGGGAAAGAATCCAGAAATCGTATGATGAAATTATGTTTGGTCAATTGCAGACGAGCGATACACCGAGCGAATATATCGCCAAAGAATACGAGCTGGGAATGACGGACGAGTTTATGCCACCTGTATGTTTCATGGATGCAGAACAGATAGAAGATGGTGATACGGTATTTCATCTCAATTTCAGGACCGATAGAGGCAGAGAGATGACGCAAGCGATTATGATTTCTTGCCATCCAGAACTTGCACAAGAATATGCTACTTGGCCCAAAAACGCATTCACGCTAAAAATACTCAAAGATGTCTACTTAGTGACTATGACCAAATATTACAAAGAATATACGGGACTTACCTTCCTCAAAAGCCCTGAAATAAAAAATACTCTGGGAGAGATTATTTCACACCAGGAATATAGACAATTGCACATCGCTGAGACAGAAAAGTTTGCTCACGTCACCAAGTTCTTCAATGGAAACAAGTACATCGTCTACGATGGGGAAAAAGATATTCTCGTACCTTCACACAAGGTTGCAACGTATGACTTGGATCCAGAAATGTCAGTCAAAGAGATTTATAGTGCATTCGTCGCCAATGCCAAAGATTTTGATTTCGTCCTCATAAATTTCGCCAACGGCGATATGATAGGGCATACCTGAAAAATAGATGCAGCCATCAAAGCAATCACGACACTTGATGAAGCAATAAACAATATCATCGCCTTCTGCAAAAAAAACGATTTCGACCTCCTCATTACGGCAGATCATGGAAACTGCGAAGAGATGTGAACATTAGAAAGCCCAAAAACAGAACATACTACCAATCCCGTTCCCTTCCGATATATCAAAAACGGCGATGTCGTTCCGACAAAGAAAACTTGATGACTCTCAGACATAGCACCTACCGTGCTCAAACTTATGTGATTGAAAGTACCAAAAGAGATGACAGGTAAATCGCTTATTTAGAAATATAGTACTTGGAGCTAAGTTCTCCTCCCAAAAGTGATTTCTGTCACAAAATAGCAATTCATTCGTATATAACAGTAGCAAACGTTAATTTTTTTTAATTAGTATCACGATCAGATGTTGTTTACCTTATGCATGTTCATTCCAAGACAACAGGCTTGAACAGTCGTAGCAGCTTTCTAGCTACGAGGAGTACATTCGAATATTTTTTCTAAAATATGTTAAAATATGTAGTATTATTTCTTGTGGCTAAAAGACTATGTAACAAAGTAGTTCCTTAGTTTTTTTATATTTTCACAAGAAAAAAGATGACAACAACTCTACATATCACGCAGCTCTCCAAATCGTTTGGAGATAAAGTGCTTTTTGATAATATCACTATCAATTTTCAGCCAGGGGACAAAATCGGTATCCTCGGCAAAAATGGATGCGGAAAAACTACTTTTCTCAAAATCCTCGCCAATGAAATCACATCAGATGCTTGAGGCATGAGAAACCGCAATTCTATCGCATATATGCCACAGGAGATTGTCTATGCACAAGAGCAGACGGTATACGAGTATTTTTTGGAGACTATCCAAAGCTGGGAAGAATATAAAATCTATCCTATGGTAGAAGAGCTCAATCTGACCATAGACATCCACCAGACCGTCAAAAGTTTGAGCTGATGAGAACAGAAAAAGCTCCAGCTTGCGAGGATTTTACTGCAAGACGCTGAATTGCTTTTGCTCGACGAACCGACTAATCATCTTGATCAAGCATCATTGGAGATCCTTCAAAAATGCATCATGGAACACACAGGCATTGTCCTCTTTGTTTCGCACGACAGGCATTTCCTCAATATGATGGCCAATAAAATATTGGAGATAGAAAAAAATACATTCGTCGTCTATCACGGCAATTATGAAACCTACAAGGAAGAAAAAGCGAAACGTACCATGATCCAGCAAGCGGAATACGTCAGATATCAAAAAGAGAAAGAGAAACGAGAAACGTGGATGGCGGAGATGAGACAGAGGGCATCGGTATATATAAGTCCAGCACTGGGACGTCTCATCAAAAATAAAGAGAAATATATCCAGAGAGAGGTCTATGCCAAAGCAGTAGAAAAAGTTCAGGTCGAGAGGAATCTCAATCTGCATGCAGCAGGAGGTACGCATAGGGGCAAGTTGATCCTAGAAATAAAGGGTCAGGATATATGATTTGAAAATAATCTGTTGATCAAACATGCCTGTATGGAAATCAGAGGCAAAGATAAGGTAATGCTCACCTGAGCAAACGGTAGCGGGAAGACAACATTAGTTAAACATATTATCACCGCACTTACCAATCCTTATGACGAAAAAAATATAAAAATCTGAAATGATATTACGTTTGACTACTTCGACCAGCACAATGAAATCCTCCAATCAGATGAGAAGGTCTACTCACGATTCGCCAAACATATCAAATCCAAGACAGATGAAAGAGGTATTAGGTCGCAACTTGCTATTATAGGATTGTCACAACATGAAATAGATAACAGCATGTCTGCATTGAGCTATGGCCAGAAAGTGAAGATCAAGTTCCTTCAAATGCTCAGTGCCCCCATAGATTTACTAATCCTAGACGAACCGACCAATCATTTGGATATTCTGACTAGAGAGACAATAGAGGATATGCTAGAAGATTATGAATGAGCGCTGATCTGCATCAGCCATGATCAATACTTTGCAGACAAAATACAAAACAATATAGTGTATAGTATCAAGGATAAAAAGTTATTTCAAGAGATTTTAGTTATGTAATACATTACCATGGACAATGCAAAACAACAGAAGACAAATACTATAGGGACAAAAAGAGTTGTCTCCTATTTCTGGCACATGACGATGACGAGGAAGTGGCCATTTATCATAGCTGTGCTGGGTATGATCATCGCATCATTAACAAGCTTATATTTGCCGATCTATTATACCAAAATCATCGATATCGTACAGATAGGCGATGCTAGCAGACTGACCGTCATGCCGCAACTGATGTGAATATTGTTGGCTATAGCGATCATAGAGTTCTGTTCCATCGGATGATGGAGGATGGTGGGATTCGGGATGGTGAGTTTGGAACCAAAGGTCATGAGAAGGATATTTCAGCAATGCTTCGCATATATCCAGAGGCATTCGTACAGGTTTTTTACCAACAACTTTTCTGGTGCGCTCGTTAAGAAAATAAATAAACTCGCATCATCATACGAAAATGTCCTAGATAACTTTGTCTTTAATATCATCAGACTGATCATATTCATGCCGTTTATCATTATCGTAGTCAGTCAGAAAAACTTCATGATCTGAATGGTTTTCTTGGCATTCATCCTGATATTCGGAGTGTTCCAATATTTCTTCTTCAAACGAAATACTTCATATGAGATACAATCAAATATCCGGGATTCCAAGACAACCGGTGAACTTTCCGATGCGATCAGCAACAATTTCAATATCCTGACCTTCGCTTCCGTACCTAGGGAAATCAAAAGATTCGATGGAATCATCAAAGAGCGGGAACGTCTCACCAAAGTGAAACGGATGAGGGCGGAATGGATGTTTTTCTGAAGCACCGTCTTGATCTTCATGTTTGAAATAGGGGCTATCTATCTAGCGATTCAGGCGCGAGGCGCAGGAAAAATCTCTGCAGGAGTGATCATCCTTATCCAAGTATTTATCTTCAAGGTGTTTGAACAGCTGTTCAATGTCAGAAATATTTTTAAGCAGATCAATAGAGCTATCGGAGAATCAGCGGAGATGCTAGAGATCCTAGATCAGCCACATGAAATCATCGATCATGCAAACAAGCTATTACAGGTGTCTGCAGGTAAGGTAGAGTTTTCACACGTCCAATTCACCTACGTCGATGGCAAAGCGATCTTCAATGGTCTCGATCTGAGAATCAAGCCAGGAGAAAAGGTTGCCGTAGTAGGGCAGTCCTGATCAGGAAAAACTACGCTCATGAAATTATTATTCAGGTTCTTTGATATATCATGAGGACAAATATTGGTTGACGGACAAGACATCGCACAAGTGACTCAGGATTCATTGAGATCAAGTATCTCTATGGTCCCTCAAGATACCGTGCTCTTCCATAGGACCATCAAAGAAAATATCGCCTACGGAAAACCAGATGCGACAGATGAAGAGATCATCGCTGCTGCCAAGATGGCAAGGTGTCATGCTTTCATCAGCAAGATGAAACATGGCTATGATACGCTAGTAGGAGAAAGAGGAATAAAGTTGTCTGGTGGGGAAAGGCAGAGAGTTGCCATCGCAAGAGCGATCCTGGAAAATAAAAGGATACTCGTCCTCGACGAAGCGACCTCATCATTAGACTCCGAATCCGAACAGCTCATCCAGGAAGCGATGGATGAAGTCATGAACAACAAAACAACTATCGTTATCGCACATAGGCTTTCCACGATCATGAAGATGGACAAAATCATCGTGATGGACAACGGTCAGATCATTGAGAAGTGAAGCCACAAAGAACTCTTGGCTACACCAAATGGAACATACAAAAAACTCCGAGACATTCAGTCGGGAGGATTTATCCTAGAAAACGAATAAACGCTCAAGCGAAGAAACGATTAAACGAAGATATCTCGTTTAGTCGTTTTCGCGTTTCGTCGTTTCGTCATCCTTTGGTAGTAAAGTATTTCTAATCTTCTCATCTCTATTCATCAAAATAATCGCATCCATATCATCCGGTTCTCGGATTTTTCCGAATGTATTGAGCTTCTCAGAATGATGGAAGGGGACGACATAATTGTTCGTCAATTTTTTATATTCTTCGTTGAATATTTCGATGAAGTGGACGTTTTTCGTGATAGGAGAGATGACGATGACATCAGTTCAGGTGAGGTTTTTTTCATGAAATCGTTTGCAGAAAAGCTGCGAATAGAATTGCAAGGTATCTTTGACCAGCCCTTTCGCCAACGGATTGGACTCGATGAAATCATAGGTCTTGTACCGGTATTGGACGATACCATTATCTTTGTACATCTGCTTCAACGCACTCATTCACAGGTTCAGCATTTCCACACTATGATAAAATCAGTCCTGGACCTTGATCGCTTTACAGAAATTTTCCGTGATATAGAGCAGGATAAAATTATCTTTTTTCAAATTATTTCTCAGAAATAGGAGCGTATGGAACGACTGTGGGAGGATATTCAAATTCTTCATCCCAAAGAGATTTCCATAGACGGAATTGATGATATTCATCGTCTTCTTATTCAAATACACAATATATAATCTGAAAAATATTTCGCCGCTTTCCCCGATGACATATTTTTTCTCCTCACCATTGACGTGGATGCTATCGACGTAGACCATGATCCTTTCTCCACTCACATCATTGTGTTTCTTCGTGGATTGGCACTTCTCCTCTATGATATCCTTGAGATCCTGGAAGGTGAATTTTTTCTCGAAGGTCTGAAATACATCAAATCTAAAAAATGAAAATCTGCTTTCATCGAGCATGAAGTAATGATTATATTTCGGATATTCTCTGGATTCGTCAGTGATCTTGACGAGATTTTCATGCAAAATATACTGCAAAATCTGATCCTTTTCACGGATTTTATACACACGGAAACTCGGATGCGTCTCGCTAAGATGTTCGTATCGGACAAAAAACACAATTTATAATTTATAATTTAAAATTTATAGTTTATAGTTTATAATGCTTCGATGTTAATGGTTTCTGATTTTGAGAGAGAGGATAGAGAGTGCAAGTATCAAGCCGACACTATTCATTATCGCAATGGGTCAGTTATTGATGATGATCGCATAAGTTATCCATAAAATCAGTCCCATAGCGTAAATAATATATCTCCGCAAGGAAATATCTTTCGTGGATTTTGTCTTTCGGCTCTTGATAGCTTGTGGTAATAGTGAGATTACAACAAGAATGCCTGCAGCGTAACCTAGTATATCTATCTGTGTCATGGAGTTAAATAGAAATAAATATTTAGGTGTTTTTATTTCATTCATACTTCGTTTGTTCTTGGGTCCTAATTGATAATTCATGATTATGTGTCTCTTCGTCTTCAAGCGGTGGATTGCTTGCGACTTCATCATAGAGAGAATCTAGTTCATCGCCTATCATAGAGAGGTGTGGTTCTCGCTCAGGAGAGGAAGTAAGGTAGTCGTCACGCATGGGGATAGTAGAAAGTATAAAGACAAAATGAGATATAAGTAGTAAGTATCAAGTCGTAAGACTTTTTGTTATGCTCATCTTTTGTTTATATCTTAATACTTATGTCTTGATGCTTGATACTAGTATTTTATATCATTCACCGTTTGCTTTCGCTGGTCGAAAACTGCCCTTGCAGCTGCGTGATCTATTTGTACGGAGTGGACTTTTCTTTGAGCGGCGGGCTTACTAAATTCGTCATAAAATATCTCATCGTCAAACCCGATATCGTGAGCATCTTGTTCCGTATTTGCGAAATAGATGTTTTCTATCCTTGCTCGATAGATAGCGCCTAAGCACATAGGACATGGTTCACAACTGGTATATATCTCGCAGTCTTGGAGATCAAAAGTTCACAAATTCTTACACGCATCACGGATGGCCATTGATTCAGCATGAGCAGTCGGATCATTATTCGCGACGACATGATTGTATCCGCGACCGACAATCTGTCCGTCCTTGACGATCACCGCGCCAAATGGTCCTCAGCATTTTTCTTTGATATTCAAGGCAGAAAGCGCTATAGCTTCTTGCATAAAGTCATGTTGGTCAGTCATATTGTTTCTGATATGTTAAAGTCAACTCGTATATATAGATTTATCTATTATTTCCAATACAAAAAAACTTCTCCGTAATGACAGAGAAGAGTCTCTATTTGAGTATATATACCTTTAGCCCAGGCCCATTGTTTTTTTGGGATCTGGCTGCATCATGAACATACCCGACATCATGAAATCATAAAACATTTTATCGAGTTTTTTTGTGACAGGGATGCTTTCGCTGTTATAGTTGGCATAAGCCTGTTCCAAAACACTATTGATGCCTTTGGCAAATACTTCATCAAAGGGGGCTGTCCGGGGCTCATGGTCAATAGTCAGTCTTTCCAGGTTGTGAATGCTAAAACAATCCTTGTCATTTCCCGTCATGACGATATTCATCACGAGTAATTTTCCAAGCTCTTTGTAGCGGAATCCAGGAGCGTTCACAATCTTTGTGAGGTCTTCGACTGTCGTTATAAACCAATTAACCTCATCCAGCTTCTGTCGATGGATCTGCTTCGATACCAGCATTTCGTCGCCTGGATTGACAATCACCAAGATTAGGTAAGACTTCCATTTTTTTTCGTCTGTGAGGAAGGAGATAATATTATATTTTTCTTTCCCTTCATCTGTTTTTGTTAGATATATCATATATTGTTTTTTTAGTTTCTATAAGATAGAAACTACATAAATAGATAGAAAAATCAATCCCTCTTAAAATAAAAACCCCAGTCATTACTGACTGGAGATATATTTTTTATTTTTTCCATTTCCCAATAGGAAAAGTCTCTTACCCTATCAAGCATATTCTCGGAATGGTTACAGTAATTCCTTCTTTCACTTACCCAATTGCTTGCCGTCGCTTACTATTCTTCTCTCTACTTTTTTGATATCTTCTGCCGGCGGTAATTGCTCTGGGACAATGCCACTATCTCATAAATATGCTCTGACTCACTCATTATTTTTTACATGTTCTGTGGTAATCTCTTTTTCTCCCTGCAATTGCTTATTTATCATATTCACATTAGTGACTTCTGTAGCAAGATCTTTGGCTTTGATAGTGACTGCTGGAAGGAAGTCTGCGAGTGGTCTATTTGGAGGTACGCCGAGTTTTTTCTTCATCGTACTCGTGCCATGTCATCCAAAAAGTGCTTGATCTCACTTATTGCGGATGACGGACAATCATTTACCATCTACTCATCTTTCAAAAGCTATTCCCTGGAAGCGGGTCTCTGTCTCCGTAAGTTTTTTCCTAGCGAGCAATCTTTCCTGCTCTTGGAGCTTTTGTTCTACTAGTTCTTGTCTCCTCGTCTGCACGGCAAAATATGCCTGAGAAAAAGCGATCTCCTCTTTTCTAGGATCTCCATTTTGTGCGATGAGATAGCAGGCGAAACGAGAGAGTGAAAGGTCAGAAATCTCAGATGTGGCTCACTTACCGGAAATTATTGACTTGTTGACGTCAACGAAGTGATCGTTTGCCAGTCATCAAGCACTTTTGCAGGATTCCTTGGCCTTGTCTATGACGGTAATGAAGTTTCTCCAATCGGTATATCATAGGAGGGGAGCCAATTCTCTAGCACTTCGAGTTTCTGTTTCATTGTGTGTTTTCTTGATTTCTTCAAAGCTTCTAAAGAGCCTTTCTACAATCTTGTGTTCCATCTTCATCGATTACAAAATAAACATAATGGAATTATAATAATGTTATATTTCGTGTCAAGGGAAAGTTTGACAAAATAGTATCCGTAGTGGATGATTACAAAAAACACTTATCCGCTTTGGAATTCTTATAGGATTCCCTACTTCCTATACTGATCCGCTTTGGAACTCATAAACTTTCACACTTCGTTTAAAGTTTATGCTTCCGCAGACGGCAAGCATAACTCTCGCATCCAAAAGAATCGAGAACTAAAGATTCTTTTGGCGGTCGAGTATATGGCAATGATACTGCCCATATCTCAGTCATCGTTTCTTGCAGTTCGTTCTACAGGTATGACAGCCATATCTATCAGTCCTCCCCGGCAGACCTACAGGAGCGGTAAGGATGAGCATTTGAAAAAGAAAAATTAAATTAGTTAGAATCGGAGGGGATATAAAAATAGAGTAGAGGCAATAATCATTTTTATTTTATATCAAATTCGTTAAATCATTCGTATTTTTCAAAAGATAGTAAATAAATGCTATTTAGTAAATTTGGTGCCAGTTCAAGTAGTTCTTCTAATACTGTATTCCCAGTATTTCTATCTCAAATTTCTTTTACAACATCGTCTAATACCTTAGGAATTATTACACATAATTCTCTGAAGGCATATTTTTCTCATGTGACTATTTCATAAAATTTATCCATTGATATTCTTTTTATTCTAGGATTCGATACATGTACTCAATCCAGACTGGTAGCCCAGTCTATGTTTTGACTATTTTTTGCAATAACTTCTACTAAATAGCAGGTGGCCTTTGGATCTTTCAATATTGTATGTTGCATTCTCATATATGTTTTCTGTGAAGATGAAGAATTCATCGTATTATGTTTATTTTTCATTTCCACATAAATTTTACTCTTTGTGTTAACTATATCATATCACGCATCAGGAACCATCCATCAATTTCATAAATATTTAAATATATTTTGATGGAAATATCATATTTGATTGGTATTCGATTTATCAATTTGTCTCATAATTTCCTCTTCGATAATAGATTCAATTGTTTTATTATATACTTTTGAATCAAAGGTTAATTTTATTGGATCAATAAGATTGTCATTAAATGCTGACAAATTAATATCAAATCTATATTTCAAAACAGTTTCTTTAACTTGATTATATAAATCAGAATCTGAGATAAAACTAAGTCAATATTCCCCCATTTAAATTTTATTAGAAAGTTAAAAGTTATTTTATTTTATCTAGCATTTTTTTAATTGCTGATGTCATTGCATATCAAAGATTAACTGGTACAGCATTGCCGATTTGCTTATACTGTTGGGAAACTGGTCATTCAAAAATCCATTCATCAGGAAACGTTTGAATTCTAGCATATTCTCTGATTTGGAAAGGTCTTGTTTCATCTGGATGACATCTTTCAGTTTGCTTTTGTGCAGGACTACAAGTGAGGGTTAAGCATGGTTCATCCCAAGAGATTCTTCTCGCCATGCCGGTTTTTCATCATCAAAGATAGAAACTAGCTTGCATATATTCCTTTTGTAATTCCAATGGTAAGTCACGCCAATATCCTCATTGAGGAATTAAATCTAGAATTTCCTTTTTTCTCTGTGGATATTTTTGTCATGGAGATTCTGGTACATCACAATTATAAAGAGCTCATTTTTTAAGAACATCTTTTATTGTATAAATTTTTCCCTCTGGTTTTGGTCGTTCAAAAATTCAAGGTTTATATACGTCATTTCTAATTCAAACAATAAAGACTCTCTGTCTTTTTTGAGGTACTTTATAATGAATAGCCTTTAATAATTTGGGTGGAATTACTGTATATCATAAATCTCAGAAAACTTTTAACATAGTGTTTAAGGTTTCTCAATTATTATGCGAGATCAGTCATGCAACATTTTCTGCCATAAAAACTTTTGGTTGAATTTCTTTTATAGCTCTTGCAAATTCTAAGAAAAGTATTCATCTTTTATCATTTAGTCATGCTTGTTTTCATGCATAACTGAAAGCCTGACATGGATATCATCAAGTCAATAAATCTACTTTTCAATTATATGGCGAGAAATCTATTTCTGCAATATCTCAAAGAACATTATTCCATTGAGGACGATTTTTGTTAAGTGTTTGGATACAGTATTTATCAAAGTCATTTACCAATAAATGGCGAAATCCTGCTAGCTCCATTCATAAAGCTAATCATCAGCATCATGCGAAAAGTTCTATACTCGTATACATGGGATCCAAATAAATATAAAATCATAGCTCATCTATTAATGATGAAGGGAGAGAAATCAACACATCCTATCCCACCACATATAATCATTAAAAATCTTTAATAACTTTCTTTACGACACCAATTGGTTTTACATCATCTTCAGGCAATATTTCGACATCTTCAAAATCTCTATTTAGAGAGATAAGGTACCATTTTCATTTCATGTTTATTACTTTTTTAAGTTTAGGTCTTCAATTATGTATTACCATTACTTTATCTGATTCTGACCATCATTTCCATTTTCTTATTAATAATAAATCTCAATGACTAATATAAGGCTCCATAGAACTTCAATCTGCTTCTACAAAAAAATAATCATCTACATCTGTAATTCATAAGCTTTTCGTTGAGTAAGGAATATAATCTAATGGCCTTTTGCTGACTACGGCTGATCATTGGTTTCAACACTGAACGAATCAATATACAGGAAATTCAAAAACATCTGTCATAGGATTATCTAGAACAGTATATTTTCATTCATTCCTATCTTCTCTAAGATATCCTTGGTTAATCAAATATTTTATGTTATTAGCAACACTTTGATGATGACGTCATCACTTGAGCATACTTCATATTTGTCTAAAACTGAGAAATTTTCATCACTCGTTTTCTTCAAGTATCTTTAAAATCTCTCTTTGTAAAGGCGTTATAACCATCTAGAAGCAATTATTGATTAAACAATGTCGTCACAATAATACATAAAAAAATATGCTTTGCAAGACATTAAGTGGCAAACATAAAATATCCAATTTCTCTTGAATAATAAATAAAAAAATATATAATCCACATCATAATAGATGATATTTTATATCCTAACCAATATTCAAGAAAAAGATAGTTTATTAATCCAAAAAAAGCCACCGCAAGATAGTGAGCAGTGACGTTCCTTAATAGTATGAATTATTCACAACATACTTCTAAGGTTATCGAACGGTTTTACAATAGATTTTGAGTGTAACCAATAAATATTGTCTTCAATACGGGTTTCTGAGTATTTGCCTACGTTATTCGAAAGCTATAAAAAATATCTAACAATTATTTTTATTCTTATATTTTTTATGATGACGGATTTTAACAAAACCATTACTCTTGGAGGAACATCTTGAAAAAATTACATTTTCAATTTATATTCTATAGATACATCTTTCAATCCTGTTAAGGCCATATATATTGTGTGTGAGCTGACAGAAAATAATTCTAAATACAGTTTAATTTATATCTGACAAACAGATGACTTATCAACAAGGTTTGTATCTCATCACAAACAGGCTTGTTTTGATAGAAATTGAGCTAACTGTATTGGTGTTTTACAAGTAGCAAGACAAGAAGATAGAGATTTTATAGAAAAAGATCTCATATCAAGATACAAGCCAATGTGTAATGAACAATTGGCCTAATGTTAATCAAGCACGTTCGAATGAGCGTGCTTTTTTATTTTAAAAAAATCCGACTCTCGCCGGACCTGCCTGCGGTAGGCAGGTTTCAAAAACTATTTTTTCTTAGTAACTTTACCCGCCGCGGTGGGTTTCTTTGCAGCTGGTTTTTTTGCAGTAGTTTTTTTCGCAGTTGTCTTCTTTACCGGTTTCTTCACTTCCTCTTTTTTTACTTCCTTCTTCGCCCCATATTTCGGCTTAGGACCGCTCTCGATAATCGCGAGACAGTCTTCTAACGTCAAGTCCGTCGCATCCTTTCATCCCTTCGGGATCTTGTAGTTGTTGCCATCATATTTCAAGTAGGGACCATAGAGACCATTCAATACTTCAATCTTTTTTTCCTGATAATCGAAGTGTTTGATATTCTTATTTTTTTCGGTGTCGATTTTTTTCTCGATCAATGGCGTTGCGTCGTCCATCGTGATCGTATAGGGATCGAGCGTCTTGGGGATGGAGACGAATAATGTTTTATATTTCAGATAGGGTCAGAATTTTCCTACAGCTGCGGTGACTCATTCTCCTTCGTACTGCCCAACGATCCTCGGTAATGCGAACAATGCCAAGGCATCTTCGAGCGTTAGCGATTCGATATTTTGTCCTGGTCTAAGGGAAGCGAATTTTGGCTTGTCAGTATCTTGTGCAGTTCCGACCTGTACCATCGGACCGAATCTTCCTATCCTTGCGACGACCTTCTTTCCCGTATTAGGATCGATTCCCAGCTCCTTCTCTCCTGTTTCCTTCTCTGCGAATTCAAGCGTCTTCAAGACTTCTTTGTGGAAAGGTCCGTAAAATTTCTTCATCATCTCTGGCCATTTGATGTTTCCTTCAGCGACTTCATCGAATTCTTCTTCCACACTCGCCGTGAAATTATAGTCCAAAATGTCTTTGAAGTTGGTCACCAAGAAATCATTTACGACCATTCAGATATCAGTCGGGAAGAGCTTTTGCTTCTCAGCGCCAGTATTCTGTGTTTTCGTTTCTGTCTTAATTACCCCCAACCTCAACATAAATTCCTGATACTTTCTTTCGCTTCCATTCCTATCTTCTTTGACGACATATCATCTTTTCTGTACGGTAGAAATCGTCGGTGCATAGGTTGATGGACGACCGATTCCGAGCTCCTCGAGCTTCTTTACTAATGATGCTTCTGTATATCTCGGTGGATGGTTTTTGAATCTCTCGCTCGCGAGTATCTGCTGCATCGCTAAAATCTCTCATGTACTAAGCTTAGGAAGCATCCCTTCTCCCTCGTCCCTTGTTCCTTCTCCCTGGTCTTCCTCATCTTTGGATTCGAAATACACTTTCAAGAATCCATCAAACTTCACAACCTCACCGCTCGCGATAAAGTTAAACTTATTATTCGTTGAAATGCTAATCGTTGCCTTGGTTTTCTCTACTTCAGCAGGAGCCATCTGTGAGGCGATGGTTCTCTTTCGGATCAATTCGTACAATCTTTTTTCGCTCGCATCACCGCCGGCGACATTGTTTTCCATATGCGCGGGCCTGATACATTCGTGTGCTTCCTGTGATCATTTCGACTTCGTTACATATTTTGTAGGGTGGGAATAGTCTTTTCCATATCTTGTAGTGATCTCGTCTTGTGCGGCTTTGACTGCGAAGTCTGACATATTGACGGAGTCCGTTCTCATGTAGGTGATGAATCATCATTCATATAATTTCTGCGCGACTTGCATCGTCCTCGCTACGGAAAATCATAATTTCCTACTCGCTTCTTGCTGCAATGTCGATGTCGTGAACGGTGCGGAAGGTGACTTCTTGCCTGGCTTAACTTCGACATTTTCTATCATATATTTCGCGTCTTTGCATCATTCGAGAAAGGTCTTCGCCTCGTCGGCAGTAGTCAAATCCTTGGATAATTCAGCCTTAAATTCTTTCTTTGCATCTCCTACAAAACTTCATATCACCTTAAAAAAAGATGCTGATTCAAATTTTTGGATGTCTCTTTCCCTTTCGACGATCAACCTAACAGCCACGGATTGGACTCTTCATGCGCTCAATCCCATCTTAACTTTTTTCCAAAGGACAGGAGAAAGTTCAAATCAGACTAATCTATCCAACACTCTTCTTGCCTGCTGCGCATCGACCAAATGCATATCTATGGTTCTCGGGTTCTTGACTGCATTATCTATCGCTTCTTTCGTGATTTCATGAAACACGATTCTTGCGGTCTTGCCGATATCCAATCACAACTGATTCGCGACATGCCGTCCGATAGCTTCTCCTTCACGGTCTTCATCCGTTGCAATCCAGACCTTATCTGCTTTCTTCGCTAACGCTTTCAGCTCGCTGACGACTTTCGTTTTGTCAGGAGAGACGACATATTTCGGCTCGAAATTATTCTTGGTATCGATCCCCAGCTCTTTCTGCGGTAGATCAACCACATGTCCAAACGAAGCTTTGACCTCAAATCCCTCACCGAGAAACTTTTTGATCGTCGCTGATTTTGCAGGAGACTCTACTATCACTAAGTTGTTGCTCATAAACGACTAATTAACAAATTAAAATTGCTGCAGATTGCTGCATATAGCTGCAGATTGCTACATGTTGTTTATTTATCTTTTTTCAAAAAAAAATAAATTAACAATCTGAAACCATCTGTGTCTACCTGCAACTATTTGCAATATTTTTTTTACAACAAAAAACACATTCAGCTGGTATTCTATACAAGCCGCCATTCTTTTCAATGGAAAAATCTTGTAGGGAGAGTAGGCTTGACTTTCAGTGGGGAATGGGTATCAAATGAGACGAAAATACAAAAGCAGAAAATTTAAAATCAAATACATTATAAACAAGAAAAAGCAATCATTATGAATGAAATCATTAGAAACCTCACGTTCCAACCAGTTCAAGCCTTTGGAACAGCATTGACGCAAATTTTTCCGGGCTATCATGTCCGTTATCCATTGTTGCTCAAAAATGTAGAGGATGTTGATCACAACAAACATTGCCCAGGACAGGGTATTGAAATAGGGAAATATGGAGAAATTCTAGCGCTCGACAATCTCAGATTTGGACTAAGTGCTCAGCCATTCTTGAACTTGGAGAAAGGACAGACATGGGTGGAAATTATTCTTCCTGATCGGGATGAGACAATGAAGATAGAATTTTTGTACGTAAAAAATCTTGAAGGGCTTCATAATTCTCCAATGCCTTTGACCAGGAGGGCTTACGATTTTGATTATCATAAACTTAATGATGAGGTGTTTGTACACATATTATCAAAGTTTTTGAAAAATAAGTTCAGTTGCTCATTAGAATCTACCCAGTGGATTGAGGAGAACATGCTTCCTCTATTATAAAGAACAACAATCAACTTGTTATACACTCAAAGTGCTGCATATCAGGCTTTGAGTTTTTTTATTCCAAAAAAAAAGAGTCGCTGGTGACGACCCTCTTTCATTACAAAAATATTTTATTCTGATTTTATTTCTTATTGAAAACCCTCTGCATCATGAGCATGACTCGACCCCTCAATTCATTTTGATTGGGCGTGGCGATGTTGGTCATGATTCCTGCATCCTTCAATGCAGCTAAGTGATTTGTATAATACGTAGTTCCTTCATTATTTTCACTGCCTCGTAGGAGTCTAGAAAGGATAGTTCCAAACTGAGCTCTATCGACGGTTTGATCGGGATTGAAATTTTTATTCATGGTCACGCCATCATTTGCATATCCCATGAGTCATAATCTACATGCAGCCATAGCATAATATTGAGCTTCCTTAGGCAATGTTTGCATATCATTGAATGAGCAGGTAGATCAGGTAGAGATATCTTTCTTGAGGATATTGAGTGCAAAATTGGTGATCATTTTCGCTATGTCTTTTCTCAATAATGGTCATTGCAAATCAGCTTGTTGGATCGTAGGCATAGTAGTGATATCATACTCATAGGCTCGAAGATATGCAGCATTAAGCTCGGCTGAGTATGGAGAGTTTGTAATATCTCCCATAGCAGTAGCGATTCAATCGATAGTTCCTGTACTGGTTGCAGGATATGAAACACAACTATAATCGTAATAGCTTGGTGAAAAATCTCCATCAGGACAATTATCTTTGAACAAACGGAATCCTCAATTATTGGTTGTATTTACTCAAGTAGTATTTCCTGTTTCAGTAGTAGGAGGTGCATCTGATGTTATCTTGAACAGTGAGAAATGGTTAGTCACTATCTCTATCGTATGATTATCTATTTTTGTTCCTGAACTATTTGCTCGAGTATTACCACCATTGGTAGATGTTGTGACGGTAACGGTATTCCCCAAAGTTTGATTAATATGTACTCTGATACGGATAGTGGCTGAAAAATCTAAGCTTGTACCTGTACATGGAGAGCCGATTTTAAATGCTTTTACGACACCATTGAATTGATGTGTTATATCTTGTGGAGCGAGTAATGTTTTCTCATCACAAGTCGCACCTGTCTCGGTCACGATGGTATCAGTAGGCAAAAGTGCTTCCACGTTATCTCCACGAATGAGGATGTTTTGTGGGATAGTATCCGTATTGAGGAAACTGATTGCGCTTGTCCCTACAAGCGTTCATAATGGTAAATCGGTAAATAATGATGTCGCTCCGCTCGTATATCATTTCCAGAGAAACACTTGTCCGGCAAATTGAGTTAAATTGCTATTCGGAAGAAGAATAGGAGCGAAATTTACCCATGGAGACATGTCTATGACTTGAGTGTTATTAAGCGTATCTGATTCATTCGCATTTCCTGTAATAGTTGTCGTGAAACGAAGTGTATTATCTGTGTTGGTGTTGTAGCTTACGGTGATCCCTCATGATGCATTGTCTAAGGTCTCAGCGTAGATATCTAGCTGTCCTGTATAGGGAAGTATTTTTGTATTGAAGATAAAATTATCTTTGATGGTAATCTGTGGAATGATATTGGTTATATCATCTTGTGTACAGTCAGTACAATTAAATTTCAAACGATACTTATGGACATTATCAGTTCTGGTCGCAGGGTTGAGTGTATATCCTATTCTCTGATCGAGTAGTCCTATTACTCTCCAATTAGCACCTCAGTCAGTACTAATGGAAGTAGTGATTGTTTTATCAGTAGGACGTGTTAATGCAATATCCATAGTAGTCACGAGATAAGGAATCTCATCCGCGTAAATAAATCCGGTCTCTGTCTGTCCTGTCACTCAGTAATCTTCTCAGTATATATTTGTATATTGATTGTTCGCAAGTCTATGAGTGATGCTTCCATCACTATCATTTTTTTGGCCATTATTGTCATCATTCGTTATAAACGAGTATCCATATTTGATGGTATCTTTAGGATGAAGAAACACAAAGAGAGTTTTGTTAGCCTCCTGTTGGGTAAGAGGCTGAGGTCATGATATACTATTATCTCCTGTCGTAACGAACATATCAATATATCCTGATATCTCATAATTATTATCTTGCGGATTATTTCTCATGATATCTGGATTATCGGCTAGTTCTTCTAGACTATAAATATGTCCGTCTTCCCCCGTTCGATACACTCCACCATCAGCGTCGAGCATAGCTCGTCAACTATCTACATATATTTCTTGAACTAAATGCCCGTTAAGTCATCGTAGTCTCGAGTTAAACCCGGCAATTTTTGCTAAGTTAGCAAGCGTCCCATTGATTTCTCCACACATTCAATTGAATGAATTTAAGAAATAGACAGGATTCTCGGATTCATTAATTCTTCGACCATACTGGGAAAACCATTGGGATCATTTTATATCAGATCAAGGATAATTGAAGGTAGCATCTTTGACAAATTGCCACAGAGCAATCACTTTCTGTTGGTCCGTCATGCCTGGATGAATAATTCAGGAGAGGATACTTGCACTGCTGTAGGTGCCAGAATATGCAGGATTATTTGGTCGGAAAACAACTCACTGATCTGAATCGTTGGTATAGGAGATTGCTATCGGATGATTTTTGGTGGTGGTATCGTTAGGTAATTGTAATATACTAGGACTAGGGACACTCCCATTATAAAGGCTTGGAAGTATCGTATCTAATGCTGTGGTATCTGATGGTGGATTCTGTGCTTGGGTCACGATCGTAATCTCTCCTCATGATCACGCAGGCAATGTACCGAAATCCCGAGTATATTTTGTCCTTTGGCCTTCTCCGCATCCTGCGAGGGTAGAAACATCTATGCCCATTTGATCTTCTAAAAAACTAGTGAACGAACCTCACATATGCTTTAGCAATGCATCAAAGAATTCTCACAGCATCGAAAATTGTCCGCTAAAGGGAGCTCATAGAAAAATATCTCTGATAGAGGGATCGGGATAATTTAGAATTAAGTGATAAGCATCAGGAGCTCACATCCCTGTCGCCAGTTGATTTATGGCATACATATATAGTCCTGTCTCATTCATGAATTGTGTATAACAGACATCTCCCGTCGTTCAGTATGCCACAGCATCTACTCCGGTTTCTTCTGAAGTATAAGAAATATTTGACGAGAGTAATTGAAGTTCTGATGGTACTACAATAGATATCTGAGTATGGTCAGAGTCAGTTGCTCCATTGTTGTGATAGTCTACACGATAGCGAAGAATACTTCCGTCAGTGATGACACTATCAAGGAGTTTTGTGGAGACACTTAGTCAGACACCAGAAAAATCTACTGGGACGGGACAGTTAGAATTACTGTTGGTCTGCCATGAAGTAGTGCCAGCTTTATCATTAAGGAATGAAATAAGATCACTACTCATGGATCACATATCCCAGCAATTGTCATCAAGGAATCATTCGAACTCTCAGCTATTGCCTAAGTTTACAAGTTCTGATGTAGATTCCGGAAGTGTAATAAGAAAATTATGACTCAGATCTACTTGAAGTAAATCAGATGGTCCGGAAAGATCAATATAAGAAAATTTATTTCCCGCGAGATTTAGCGTCTGTAAATGTGTCAATCCAGAAAGATCAATGCTAGAGAGATTGTTTCGGCTCAACTCAAGGTGAGTTAAATTCGTAAATTCAGACAGATCAATGCTATAGATATAATTGCCATCCAAATCAAGGTAAGTTAAATTACTCAATCCAGAAAGATCAATACTAACGGCATGAATAGCCTCCAAACTAAGGTAAGTTAAATTGGGCAATCCCAAGATATCAATACTAAAAATGTTATTGTTGCCCAAATCAAGATAAGTTATATTCGACAATCAAGAAAATTCCACAGATCCTCAGATATTATTATTTCATAAATTAATCTGATCTACATATCCACCAGTACAAGTGATCCCATATCGTGATCAACAGATAGTTCCAGTATCTCATCGATTCATATTGTTATTCCGATGATCTCCATCAGTTGAATTATAGAGATTAAGCAATGCGATACATTCTGACTGAGGGATCTCTGTCACTCATGAACATGCACTCGTTGGATCTACGAAATTAGCACTCGTGTGCCCTTGGAAAAGTGAAAAACTTCAGACAAATCATGCAAGCAAGACGAACGCCTTGACGACAGCAAATCATGCAAACATTCAGCCTGCATATTTGTGACCATGTTTACGCAAGTGTTTCGCTATATACGAAGCATGGTTTCTGGATTTATGGAACATTTTTTTCATGAGAATACCTATGATAGAGTAAAGAATAATTCATCTCTATAAGTA
>Ga0118677_10005002_pt1 | contig 23618 bp, 14 predicted proteins | sample AliMusrvi5mmetaG_FD_86154 | JGI IMG/M metagenome (GOLD analysis project Ga0118677, IMG submission 86154)
ATCTTCAGTACATGCCACTATTCCCCCCAAAAGCGGTTTTTCAAGTATTTCACATAAAATCCTTGAATTTTCTGTATATTCCGCTTATAATTACTTTACAGGATTTCATTATACCAGTATTAATACTATTACGATCATACATGAAAACAGAGCTTCTTACTGCAGGTACCGCTAATGACTTTATGTAACGCAAAAAATCTATCGCCATTCTTACTGCCTGCTGTTTTATATACACAGCTGTGGTATCCCCCGCTTTACAAGCAATGGTTTCTCCCGCCGTAGCCCAGCCGCAATTCAAAGAAGCACTGGAGCACCTGATTATCCCAAGTTCCATGGGCCGTATTACGAACGGCCGCTACTTCGGGTCAAACCAGGTTGTCGTCAACATTCAGGATTTGCATTGTCATCCTGAAGTCCAGCGCAACATAAGCAAAATTCTCGGCGAGCTTGACGAAAAATACCATCTCAAAACCGTATTTCTTGAAGGTGGTTACGGGAGCATCGACACTTCATGGCTCCGCAACATCAAGGACAGCGGACTGAAAAAAGATATGATGGAAACACTGGTTGATCAGGGCCGGTTGACCGGGGTTGAATACTTTGCGGTAACCGGAGACAGGCCTGATTTGCTGAAAGGGTTGGAAGACGAAGCACTGCACAAAGGCAATATCCAGCGACTGGAAAAGATACTCGAAAAGAAAGAATATTTTACCGAAAAAATAAAACAGCTGGACAAGGATATGACATTCCTTCAAGTAAAATATCTCTCGGCGCGCAACCACAGATTTAATGCAGTCATAGAGCGCTACAAGTCGGGGCGCATGGATGCTGAGAAGTACTATAAAATTCTTGCTAAATATGCGGCAAATATAAACAATAACCCCGAAAACTTCAATAGCCTGTCTGCCATCAACATGCTTCGCTATCCGAACATTCAAGGGTACGGCGAGCTCACACACATACGGAACCGTCTGCCTTACAAGCGAATCTCGCGGCAGCTGCAAGGGTTTATGGGTGCCCTTAAAACGCAATTGCCGTTTAGCGTCTATAATTATTTAATTGAAAAAACAGGGAATTTCTCACAACTGGATAAACTCTATGTCGCATTGTCAAAACTGTCGCAGGAATACCATCTTGACCTTTCGAAAAATTATCCTGACCTGGAAAAATTCTTCGCCTACATCAACAAAAGCCAGAGCGTAAATCCCCTACTGCTGATAAAAGAAGAAAAAGAACTGACCGAAGAAATACGCATTGGGTTCGCGCAGGACATCAGCGAACTGGAAGTATCGTTCGCCTCCGATTTCTACAGTTATTTTAAGGATTACCTGTTTAACCGGCTGTCTGCCGATGATTACCAATACTTCACCGAGCGCATAGACAAGTTCAAACAAATCTGGACTAAATACACCTATAGCGACCACTTAAAAGAATTAGAACCGGATGAATCAGTTTTGGACGCATATTATGCCACCAACGCTGACCGCAACAATGTTTTTATTAACAAAATACTGGGCAACAATACAGTGACTGTCGCCGCTTCCCCGGCTCATACGCTGACAGGCACGAGTCAGATTGATGAAGAAATTGACCGCGTCATAACATCGCTTGCGCCAGCTGACATGAACGCCGGGCGCCCCGAGATAATCGTAGTTGTAACCGGAGGGTTCCACACCGAAGGACTGGAGGATCTGCTCAACAAGCGCAAGATATCCCATATTGCCATTACGCCCAATGTAACCCAGGACACCAGTATAGCTGGGAAAGTGTATCAATTGCTGATTAAAAAACAGGCAAAAGCTCTTGCCTATATTTCTCGATCCGCCGCTGATGTAAACAAACCCACGGCCGACCCCGCCAAAGACCTTGCAAAAAGTTTAATCAATGTCGATTTCAAGCACAGCGACGCCTTGGGTCCCACTATCGAATCCTGTCTTTCTCCCTCAAATCAGATACAAGCTGCTCTGGCGAAAATCGCGGCGGCAGGCTGGGCAAAGGTTGACCTAAAAAATGTCGACCAAACAAAAATAAATGAAATCCTCACAGCCATGGGCTACGCAAATGCCACGGTTATCGTCAACGACACTTCCATAACCATTACCATCGCCAATAATCAAGGTCAGCAACAAACGGTTGTCATTACCAAAGATCAAGAAACACAAACGACACGCACGAGCTTTAACGATGTGCCGGTCGCGGTGACCGAGGCCGCCCGTCAGGCCTTTTCCGATTGGCTCGCCCTTGCGCAGGCGATGCAGACAGCACACTCCCCGGCAACCCCGATGAAACTAATGGTTTTTCTGATGAGTCAGCTTGCCGAAAACAATGGGGTAGTCGGCCAAGGAGTGTCGCCCCGACAATCTCCTGAAAATCAAAAACAAATTGCTGAGACATTTAATATACCGGCAGGCCAGCTGGGCAAGCTTCCGGAACAATGGCAAAACATGCTGGCGGCGGTTGCAATGCGTCAAAATGAAACGGCGACTGCAGGCAACAACGGCCCCCTGCTACAGCAGGTCGCTCTGGCTGTCCCCTTCATCAGAGATGTGGCTGAGCTTCTCACTGCTGAACCGCTTGCCCTATTGGGAAAGAATAGCCCCACAACCGCCCTCACGCTTCCCTTCATCTATCGCTTCGTTGCCTGGGTGGCGCAGGGGTTGGGGCTGACGCACAACATTGACCCCAAATGGTACGAAACAGAAGCGGGCCGCCGCGGACATCCGGGCTTGACCATTGCCGCGGAACTTTTCATAGCGCCGATAAGCTTCATTGACTGGATTGCGCACTCCTTCCTGCTGCTCACCAGCAAAGATGGGTCAACACCAAAACAATTTGCAATCCACGCGATAGGGGCCGCAATCATCTTAGCCGTCACCGTGTCCGCAGGGCTCTTCAATCCCTTCGGCATCAACCCCCTTCTCGCCGCCTATCTTGCCAATGTGGCTGCGCACGCCGTCTACAACCTGCTTTTCGGGACTTTCGGTATACAAGCCGCCACCATTGCGGAGACGAATTATTCGCCACAATTTACCGGCTTCATGGTAACGGCGAGAGGTTTCGAACAAACGGATGAGGCGTTGCTGAATGTCATCTTTGCGAAGTCCCCGGTGGTTGAGAGAGGGGTTATCCGTGGCATACGAGCGTATGTTGTGGGAAGTCGAGCTCATCGTAGTGTATATGATCTGGCAAAAGCTTCTCTCGGTGCGAAAACCGACAATGAATTGAAAGAGGCATTACAGAAAGAGACGAACAAGGAAGTTTCGAACGCGTTTGTCCGGCGACTCAAAAGAATGAAAAGTTTTTCCGATATAGGCACCCGCGAGGTCTACATAGTTGCCGGCGAATTGCGTGAATCCCGGCCTGAGCAAAACCAATCGGTAATGGCACTGGTTCTGGAGACGGAACAATTGCAGCAAGACGCTTATGATTTTGCACAAAAGGACAATGAACTCCACAAACTCATTCGTGAAAAAGAATTGCAGAATAGAATGCTTAACATCTTCTCACATACACAAGCGATGAAAGAAGTAATAACCTCTTTCGGCGATTTTGACAATGATCTACGCCGCAAAGCTTTGGATGCTCTACGTGAAGGCGGTACCGATAAAGAATCAGAAACGCGCCATGCGGCTGCTATTGCAGAATCGAAGGCGATGGTTCGGTTGATACTTATGTCCCGCGTGCTTTTAAGACCGATAGCACTGATTCTCGGGGTCGTGATGGGGATGAATATACATTCTATCAATCAAATCATACGCGCGACCATGATCGATATCGAGCGTGGGGACTGGCAATCCTTTGCGAATAACCGAGGCATCAATTTGGTGATGGATGACCATGCCGTGATTGGAGATACGGTGAGAATCATTGCACATGAGTTGGGGCATCGAATCCATCAGATGCTTTACGACAAACCAATGTCAGCAAGCGTAAGGGAAGCTGTCGCGGAGTTGTCCGACACGTATGTACAGTGGCAAACAAATAGCGAAGATGAAAGAATCGCCTTGGCGAAAGACCTGAAGGTGCTTGCTTTTATAGGCAGACAATTCCTTGACTATACTGCTAATCCCCATCACTCAAAACTTGATACCGAGCAAAAGAAACTTTACTTCTTGAGAGCACTTCACGAAAACGCGCTGAAGGAATTCTCACTTGAGGATGCTGACCGTATTCTGGCGAATGCGATTTACGAATTCAAAGGGGCCACAGCGCACGGCACATTGGCGTTCGATGCTCCAGTCCATTGTGTTGGGTATGCAATCGTAGAGGCACTGCTCACTGATGCTGAAGGAAACATTGATTTTGAACGCTGTCCTCTGGCACTGAAAGCCGTGGGCGAGGCATTACAGAGACCGAACAGCACCTGGCTCGAAGACGAAAAATTATGGACTCCGAATGATGCCGCAGCGAAATTTCTGCAGGATATGAGCCCCCTCCCTACCGGACTTAGCGGGAAAATATGGAGATCGCTACGGAACTTCTGGCAGAGAGAAGGTATCGGGCCCTTGTTTAGGTCGCTAAAATCATTAATGCAGAGCCTTGACATGAAACAATTGATAAGCGAAATACATCAATCGTCGACCGGCACTACAGCAAAAGAGCAACAAGATGAATATTTTAGGAGTACTTTCCGTGCAATCACGGGAAGGATGTGGATTAATTCAAAATCAGCGGCGGTGAAGGATTTTACATACTTTATCACAACTGATCGTAATCTCTTCGAGAAGATATTGCCCGATTACACTTGGACCGCACCACTGACACACCGCGTATCCGTGTTCAGGAAAACTTTGATTTTTAGCGCTCAAATGGCATTCGATAAGGTTATGCTGACCCTTGGATTGAACAACGAACTATATGTTCCCGAAGCATTCGGTTCGCACGCATATGTCGCATTTCTCCTCGCCTTCATAGCACTAAAAAATCTGTTTCGCCCTTTCTATGATAGCGCGCGCATCGTTGCCCAGTTTTTGACCCAGCCCGCATCATCATCAAATAAGGTGCTATTTAGTAATAATCTTATAAAACAAGTGCCGTTAAATCCCCGAGTGATTGGACAGTTCACATCTTCGATTAATAAACAAAATAAAATATTATTTCGCATTTTACCCAGCCGATTCCTTCAGCACTGGCTGGAAGGCAGAGGAATACTAAACAAAAACAATGAGAACGGAATTGCCGGTGCCGCGGTCACGGAGATTGATAATATATTCTTCGCTCCGATAGTGGAATCCATAGAATTAACTGAAATCGCTCGTCTCGCGCTGAAGGCGATATTTAACGCACCACTGAGAAAAGACTTACATGACCGGATTAATACATTTGTAGCTGAGCACTACTATATAGATGCTCAAGCAAACGACTGGGTACGCAGGGGAACATGGATAACGGTAATCTTGTCAGCCCCATTCACCATCCTGCAACTGCCCGGCATCCCGGGAGTCGCAAACATCGTCAGCGCCATGGTTCATTCCACAATCAACATACTCGATGCAATATTCTTTGCCATTAATTCGTATCTCCCCCCTGCTTTCCGCACCCTGTTCAACCATAATTTCCGCGCCCCGATGACACAACACGGGCAAGCCCCTGCTTCCATAACCCTTGATGCCCTTTGGGATGCCAACGGAGATCTGACAAAATTCATCGAAAGCATTGAGAAGCAGACAGCAAATTTTAAACAAAATACTAACCCGTTAAACGAGCTTTATGAAATAATCAAATCATTGAAAGCCCAAAATGATATTTATTCTAAAGGATTATTAGCCAAAACCATTGATTCTCTGATGAAAATGATCGCGCCTGATAATGCACATGTTGCAACGGCTAGGTGGGCTATGCTCAATTTAATTCAGGCGGGAGCAGGCGATAGTATATTGCAGGGAATTAGCACAACGTATCTGTACACTCAAAATCCACAAACACTGTATGAACTGATGTATTGGATTTATACTAGGAACGATCAAAATTCAGAAATTCTGCTTACGATTTACGGTAAACTAGAAACCATACTAGAGCGAGAAGCCGGCATAGGAAACAAACAAGAACAAGATTGGAATCTGATAAATAATTGCATCGCGGTTATGATGGATATTATCGTAAAGTTAGAAGCGCAATCGCCTGATACCGCCAATCGCTTGAAGTTAGAGATTGTGCAATCTATTGATAACAATACATACGGCGACGATGTGTCGGCTGAGCTGATAACCCACCTAACCGCAATGATTGATGACCCCCATGTCCTCGAGTTACTCCTCACCAAGACAGCCGTTGATACGAGAGAGGCCGCAAAAGCGCGAGGCGTACTTAATAATACCGCTGCACCGAAAACTATTGTGAATTATCTGAAAACCAAGGGACTGACTAATCCACGCTTGGGCTTTCTGGTCATAAATTACAGCAAAAACAAACCTGATGTATTAAGACTCATCTTACAAAGTCCTGATATGCACATAAGCATCAAGCTTTACGCATTAAGTTATTTTGCGCGCTATGCGGTCGACGAAAAAGGAAAAATTGAGCATGATGACACTTTGAACCAAACAGATAAAAACATTAAATATAAAGCTTGGGATGATGAGTTCATGCAGTACAGGAACGATTTTTCAGGACCATCAAAGCAGTATATTGTGAATCTTGAAAAAACTGAGGGGTGGAGAGATTGGCTTTTCAACAATATATGGCTGCAGGACGAAGCGATGAAAGCATACATAATGGCCGCGCTCATAGTCTCATCCACAATGCCCGAAGTCCCGCAATTCAGCGACCCGAAAACAGTATTGCAGCTCGCGGCAAAGGCAAGCAAGGCAATAGTGAGGGACTATTGGAGCAATGCAAATTCTGGATTCGTCATCGGAGGAGTCCTGATGAGAAAAGGGAATAATAGAACATTTTTCGAAGTACTGGCTCATGAAATCGCCCACAGCGTCCTGTATCAACAGGGATATCGCAGTGATAATTTACTGGCAAAATCAATACATGAATTCACCGCTGAGTGCGCCGCTTTTGCATTTGCGGACATGTTTGGCTGGGATGTCAATGAGTTCATGGAGTTATGGAACTATGAAAATACTTTGGCTATAGCTCAGCACTATAATTATCAAGTTGAAGAGGAGCATAATGCAGCAAGAGCAGCTATGGCCCAGATAATCAAACACTTTCTACTCAAAAACCTTCGATGGGCCCGCCTATTAAACAGCATATTTTCGTTGATATATAAAAAACAGATAGTTGATTTCAGTACATTCATCTTTGAACTCCTTAATGCGTATTCATTTACACCATCCATATACACGGGTAATGTGCCAATGAATTATGCTGATATTCAGGGCATGTTGAAGAAAAATCTTTATGTATTCCTAAGTCCAGATAGATTGTCAACTTATCTTAATAATATTATTCAAATAGTTTCTCCAAAATCAACTACCGTTGCCTTTGTATTTTCTGACGATGAGATGCGCTATCAACAACGGATTTCCTCCGGCTGGCCGAAGTTGCTTGCCGAGATAGAGAAGCTCTTGCATGAAATTGTGCCGAATATGATACATACAAATCCTGACCCGACACACGCAACAGCAACGACCGCCCTCACGCTTCCTTTTATCTATCGCTTCGTTGCCTGGGTGGCGCAGGGGTTGGGCCTGACGCACAACCTTGACCCCCAATGGTACGAAACAGAGTTGGGCCTCATCGAACATCCGGGCTTGACCATTGCCGCGGAAATTATCGTAGCGCCAATAAGCATCATTGACTGGATTGCGCATTCCTTTCTGCTGTTTTCCGGCAAAGATGGGTCCACACCGAAACAATTTGCGTTCCGCGCGATAGGGGCCGCGATTATCTTAGCCGTCACCGTATCCGCCGGATTTCTCCATCCCTTCGGCATCAACCCCCTGCTCGCCGCCTATCTCGCCAATGTTGCTGCCCATTTTATCTACAACCTGCTCTTCGGGACTTTCGGGTTGACTACGGTTAAAGCCCCGCTGACCGTTTCCAGAAAAGCCACTGTTGTCATCTCGCTCGCAACACTTGAGCAAACTAACGGAGACCTGACAAGCTTTATTGAGAGCTTGGTGCCAATGTCAGGCAATATATATCGCGATGCGATTAATAATAAAGCAAAACAAAACGATCAACCGGTGAGCGAGCTTGTTGCAATAATACAATTATTAAAAAACAACAATGATGGTCATTCGCAAGAGTTAGTAACCAAAACCATAGATTCACTGATTACTATCCTGGGGACTAATTCTCTGCGCGTTCCAACGGTTATCTGGGTGATTAAGAGGATTATTGAAGCGGGCGAAGCCGATTTCGTATTGCAAAGAATTACCTCAGCTAATCTTTCCGCTCAAAACCCGCAGACAGTGAATGATTTGATGCCCTACATGGTCTATGATAACATCACGAATCCGGCACTTTTGCTGAAAGTTTACGATGAACTAAAAACTATATTGGACCGGGAAGCCGGCATCTTAAAACCCCTCGCAAACTATAATTTTACAGACCAGTATGATGGTAAGATGGATCTGGTAAATACCTGTATCATGAATATGATGGATATTATCGTAAAGTTAGAAACGCAAGCGCCTGATACCGCGAATCGCTTGAGGTCGGAAATTGTAAAATCTATTGATAACAATACATACGGCAACGATGTGTCGGCCGAGCTGGTAACCCGCATTACCGCAATGATTGATGACCCCCAGGTGCTGGAGTTACTCCTCACAAAAACGGCCGTGAATACGGATGAAGCCGCAAAAGCGAGGCGCGTGCTTACGGAGAAAGCTTCCCCTGAGGAGATTGAAAAATATCTGCTGACCAACGGACTTATTAATCCACGCTTGGGCTATCTGGTCATATATTACAGTAAAAAAAGACCTGAGGTATTAAGACGCATCTTGCGTAGCCCGAACATGCACATTAGCATCAAACTTTACGCATTAAGTTATTTCGCGGACTACACAATCAACGAACAAACAAATATAAAGTTTAATTCTCCTTTGCCGCCGGCGGAAGGAGACAAACAGCGCAAAGCATTGGATAAAGAATTTATTGAGCTCAGCAGCGCATTGGCAGGACCGTCAAAACAGTATATTCAAAATCTGGTTACAGCAGAGGGGTGGAGAGATTCACTCTTCAATACCCTTTGGCTGCAGGACGAGGAAGCAAAAGTGCATATAATGGCCACGATTATGGCCTCGTCTACTATACCCGGGGTCCCGCAATTACATAATCCGGAAACAGTATTGCGCCTCGCGGCAAAGGCAAGTACAGCGATAGTGAGGGACTACTTAGATAATGCCTATTCTAATTTCATCATAGGCGGGTTATTGAGAAGAGAAGGGAGCAATAGAATATTTTTTGAAGTAGTGGCTCATGAAATCGCGCACGATGTTCTGAATCAGAAAGGATATCACGGCTACAATTTGCTTACAGAAACCGTGCATGAATTTGCCGCTGATTGCACCGCCCTCGCATTTGCGGATATGTTTGGCTGGAATGTCCACGAGTACATGGATTTCAATATCTACGCAGCACGGTTATATAACGCCCGGATACATCATTTTATAGTTACCGAATCTCATTGGGCAGCACGAGCAACCTTAGCCCTTATAATGAACCTCTACCCGTCTCATGCCTTTCAATGGGCCCGATTCTTGAACACTATATTTTCGGTCATATATGAAACCAAGATAGACAATTTCGGTAATTTTATCGATAAACTTCTGGAGGGATATTCACTGGCGGGATCTATATACACAGGCTCTGCGATCAAGTATGAGGATTTCGCCGCTAACTCTTTTGAGTCGGTGTTCAAAGTTCGCTTAAAGGAAAAACTTACTATTTTCCTTGCGGCGATTCCTCTCATAGCACAAAGATTATCTGCGATGGATAAACCTGGAAATACAGGAAATGATGCCACCGTTGCTGCCGCCGTATTGCCGGAAAATGCGGGGCGCTATTATCAACGAATTTCTGCTGGGTGGCCACAGTGGCTGGCGCTTCTTGAGGTGCATTTGCACGAGTTTGTGCCGATGATGAAAAATCCGGTGGTTTTTGACCGGGCGCACAGCAGTGCAAATACTGCGCGGGGTGCTGCCATAACAGCCATGAACACGGTTGGATGGCTAACCGGCATAGCGACTGTTGCGGCCCTGGGCTGGTGGCTCATGCCTCTTGCGCTGGGGTATGGAGCGATTATCACGGTCCTTGCAGCGCTGGCAACCGTTGCCGGCGGCGCGGCTGTCAGCTTTATAACTACAGGGGTTATCCATGTCGCGTATGATACTAATGCGGATATACCGACCATTGTCGGGGTATCAAAAGAGGACAATCTCCCCTCCGGCGCTCAAATCATTATCACTGCGTTGCCAAGCGATGTTCAAAAAAGAAAAGAAATTCTTTCAAAAGCCAGCGCCTGCGGGATTAGCGACACCTATATGGTTAACGAAAACGGGAAGGTAAAAATATATATAGATGTGCAGGCAGGGAAGGAATTTGAGGCGTCATATATCCTTGCTTTACTGCAGGGCAGTGGCAGTGTCACGGGGTCTCGCAATTTTATCAATCTATTACAAACCATCGGTGAAAAGGGCCTCATGGACGGCGGACTGATGGTTTTGCGCAGCGAAGGGACAGGCACAGTTCTTCAGTGGCAGAACGAGGAAATCACCATGCCTGAGAGTACGCGCACTATCAATTATGGCCAGGCGCAGCGAGTACTGCGTGCCCGGCATGAAGCGCGCCGGGTAAATGTGGCAGTCGAACGCGAATGGACAGACGCTTTTTCGACCATGCCCCGCCTGAATCATCCCATCGTTCTCAAGGCAGTTAATGCTTTGGACACAACCGTAAATACCTTGCGCGCGCAGGTGCAAACTTTGAACAACAAAGGCGCAAAAACCTATCTTATGTACGCGGGTGACAATGCGGACGACGCTATTAAACTATTGAACCTCACCGGAGCTGACGGCATTATTTGCAGCAGTCAAGAACTTACCCAAAAAATTGCCGCGATACAAGCTGAAATATTGACAGGCGCATGGGTTGCCGGCAGGGGAATAAAAGCAAGTACCGAAATGCGTAATTATTCAGTGATAGATCTGGCGGAACCGCAAGACGCTACGGTACAACCCCAACCGTGGTCCGTGATAAAGATATTGGTGAACAAAGACACGACCGGTGCGCAGTTGGAGAGTGTCGTGCAAAAAATGGACCCGACCTGCATCGTTATTTTCGAGAACGAGAATTTCCAGAAAGCCACAAAGCTGGTGACAGGACGGCGGGATATAACGGAAATAGCGATAATGGGGATTAACTTGTTTGAGCTGTTCGTCACATCCCCCCGCGAAAAGAAGGAGTACGAACATCAGGTAGCGTTTACTATGGATATTGCGGAAGGGTCGTTTGAAGCGCCGGCGGATGAACCAAAGCTGAAAGAAGCGTTAAAAAACATACTTGCCGGGAATTTCGATGCGATAGACGCCAACCGGGATTTGATTGAATCAGCGAAACTGCATGCAGCGCGCACCGAGGACCGCGAATCATTTCTTAAATCATTCGCTGCACGGTATCTGCTGGCAAGCAGAGGCAAAAGAGATGGACTGGCTTCACCTGAACTGGAGCGGATGCTTATAGAAATGATGACCGTGGGAGGAATTGATTCGCTGAACTTTGAAAGCGCGAAAATTGAAGTTCCCGACACCATGATGGCCGAGGAAGTATCACAAATGATTCATCAAAAAGCAAAGGCATTCAAGAACGGCAACGCAACGGCAATCTCGCTGGCCCTTATCGTCCTGTTTGCAGACCCCCGACTCAAAACAACCATCAACCGCAAGCGCAACCAGCCAGCCGATGTCCGCCTAACCCGCGCAATACTTGAAGCCGCATAATTACCCATCCCCGCCGGACTATTCTAAAAAGACACTTTGCCACTATTATTATTCCCCGCTTTTATTATATGTAAACATTGTTTGCAATACCGGCCAACCATCCATTGATTGGCTGTCAATGTTTAATATCTATCGCGGTAAGGATATTATCAGCTATGTTGGCTGCCATCATTTCATAGCCCAGGGAAGTGCAATGGCCAAAATCACCGGCAAAATTATCTATAAAATAAGCAGCGTACCCTTTCGCCGCAACTGCATCCCAAAATATATTTTCGTTGTCAACAAAAAGGATATTATCAAATCCATCCAACATTTCTTTTAACGGTTTGACGCTTCTCAGCGGATACTGTATGCAAACCAATTGAATGTTCCTGTCACGAGTCAATCGGGCTAATCGGCAATAATTGGCACGGGTAGTTTTATTGAGATTGACACTCCGCACCGCAGTCGCCTTATCGGCGTATTGCTTTGCAATCTTAATTTCTTTCCGCAAAAGATAGACATGGGACAAACAGCCCAGCGCATTTCCTGTCGGATCGTTTTGATCAGATATTTTTTTTTCGAGCTCAATGGCACGCCGCGTATCTCCTGCGTCAAAATAGAACTGCAACAACATCTGCTGAGTTACCGGATCACCACCTGAGCGAACGGCTTTCTCCAATGCAGCAACCTGACTGGGTGTGTCCTTCAAGACGGCATACACTCGGGCCATGTCCCTCAAAACAAAACAATAATTTTCATGTCCTACTGGAGCCGCTTTAAGCATACGCAGCGCTTCCGCGTAACGCTTCTGATTGAAGTAAATATCAGCAATCTTTATATAGAAATCAACGCTTCCCGGATTCATGCTTATGGCACGGGCAAACAAGTCAATTGCCGCATCGTCTTTGCGGATGCCAAGATAGTAGCACCCCAATTCCGTATATGCCTGCATATTGCGCGGATCTTCTTCTATCACCCGGCGGAGAGCTTCTAACCGGTCATCTCTTTTGCTTGCTTCAGCACCTTTATCCGTGGACATCACTTTTGTGGCCGGAAGTTCTGTAGGAGGATGTTTTTTTAGTATAAATTTTAAGCACTCAATGAGCATCCAGTGGCTACGCTGGGGGTCTCCCATCAATGGCATAAAGAGTAACGGCTGGTAATCATTATGCCCCATCATTGCAATGACCATTTGGGGGTTATACTGCTCTATGTATTCTTGCGCATGTGCCGACAATACGGTAGAGGTCGTCGCGGGGATTGCCTTATTGATAACTGCAAACTTTAGACCGGAACTTTTCTCATTTAATATGCGTTCCAAGATGGGGGTGTAGGTAAATGCGGACATGGAGTCACCCAGACACAAAATCTTATATGCCCCTGACTGAACACCGGAAACATGATTCCCGTATTCCCTCAGAGCAAAGATTGAAAACCATCCCGCACGCATAAACAGTTCAACCATTACTATTGCAAAGATGACTCCGCAACAAAAAACTACGCCCCGGGCAGGAATACTTCTCCGCCATTGCTTCCCCGGTAGTGCACTATACAGTGACATACAATACACCACTCTTTCGGAATCGCTTTATAAGCACTTTACAATATGTATTTTTGCACATTATTAGCGTAGTATTTATTCTTCATACATTCTTTATTGCATAAACTGTTACCACTTTTCCTGCCTAATGTTGCCCGGTATTGCTGCATAATGCTGCTATTCCATGTCTCTGCAATTGATTGTTTAATAAAACCACCGGCGGGCACAACACAATCACAATCCGGATATACAAATCCATCGGTTAAAAGAGTAAATCTCTTCCAGGGAGCACTACAATAATCCTCTCTTTTCCCATAAACACTTTCGGCGCTGTTTGTATCGCATCCACTGTCTAAATATTGAGATTGTTGAACACTGCTTTTTTTACCATTATTGAAAGCCATGTTGCCATAAAAACGGTCAAGCAACATGGTGATCCCATTTTTCTGCGCTCTATCAAGCACCTGCGGCATTATGCCTTTAATATATCCCATTATTGCAAGATCATTCTCTATCAATTCATTATTTGCGACTGGGCTTGGGATACATCTCATCAAACTAATTCTATTAAACCCATATTTGCGCGCAAAATCCGGCAATCGAATTAAATCTTTATAATTACTTTTAAGCACTACATGATTAAGCTGCAACACATACGCTTCAGTATGTGTGCGGGAATACGCTTCTGAAATCATATGCAGTTTTTTTTGCAATACTTCAAAATTTCCACCTTTACGAATCCCTTCATATATATTTTTTGTTACACCATCCACAGAAACGGTCAATTTTACTTTGTTCGCAACGATTTTATCGATTGTTTTCTCGGTTAAGAGCAGCCCATTGGTAATAATCTCATTGGTTCGAATATTTTTGTGACGCAGCGCCTGTTCAAACAAATGGTCAAATCGTTTCGCAAGGAACACTTCCCCGCCAAGCCAAGATATGCCTTCTAAATAGGGAAACAGTTTTTCAATTTCATCCGCCGTTGTCTTTCCGAGATCAAAATTATTTTTATGCGTATCACACATCGCACATTTTAAATTACATTTCGATGTTATTGTAAAGTCATTTCTATGGGCTTGGATTTGAGTATTGTTTTCTTATCAGCATACTCAATTATATTTAGTAATTTATTTTTTAGAAATATATTTTTCTTTTCGTCGACATGATGATACCATTTCAGCAGAAATGGCCTTCCCCCGATATAATCATTGTTGGCTACATACAATCTTGCCAGATTATAGTTGAACAGATATGATTGTTCTTTTTCATTAGCATTCTCAAGAAGTTTAATATAATGAGCTTTTCCTAGTGAAAATTTGTTTTGTCTTACATAAATATCCCCCATTATTTCCCCTGCCATATCACGTCTTTTTCCTTCCACTACTTTAGCAAGACATTTCAAGGATGCATCATAATTCCCCTGCTCTTTAAGGCATATTCCCTTGAGTAGCAACATGTCATCATCTATTTCATCGTATTTCTCCAAGCTTTCTATAAACCCAAGGGCTCTCTTGAAGTCTTTTTGCTGCGCATATAGATGTGCAAGGCTTTTCTTGACAGATTGAGCATCGCTTGCCTCCTTAGCACACATCCCTGCCTTAATAGAGTACTTGATTGCCTCACTGCATTTTCCAAGCGCTTGACTGCATTGCGCTTGGAATACATATCTTTGATAATTGTATTGATGGCTTATTTTTACATGCGCGATAAATTGCAATGCTTTTTCATATGCCTCCGTCTTAAGCAGCATTTCCATGATATTGATATTGGCATCATCTTCACATCCCTTAATACTCACAGCCTTTTTAAAACACACCAACGCTTTCCTATATTCCCCTGCTTTTTTATATGCGATACCAACTTCAAAGATGTTGATTTTTTTAGAAGTATTCTTCATTCTTCCCTCATTTATCCCAGTCGCCTTATGAAACTGCACGCTTGTATCGCCATGACAGACCCCACTCTTGCAGTTTGCCAGAGATTGGTGTTCTCATAACTGATTCTTTGTACTTGTTACATGGCGCTATTTTCCCATTACTTCTTTTCTTCTGAAACAATCACGGGCATGGTCATTTACCATCCCCGTTGCCTGCATGTGCGCGTAGCATATGGTGGAACCAGTAAATTTAAATCCTCTGCTCTTCAAATCCTTGCTTAACGCATCCGATTCTTTGGTTGTTGCCGGAAAATCAGCGAGTGTCCGTATAGTGTGCTGTATCGGACTGCCTCCGACAAACTGCCATATATACTTTGAAAAAGTCCCGAACCGCGCCTGTACTTCAAGAAATTTCTGCGCGTTAATGACTGCGGCGTTTATTTTCAATTTATTTCTAATGATTCCGGGATTGCACAGCAACAGCTCGATTTTTTTCTGGCTGAAGCGAGCTACTTTCTCCGGCTCAAAATTTGCAAACGCCGCACGATAATTCTCCCGTTTTTTGAGAACCGTATACCAGCTCAACCCTGCCTGCGCGGATTCCAAGGTCAAAAATTCAAATATAAGCCTATCGTCACGGACAGGAACACCCCATTCAGTATCGTGATAGGCAACATAATCAGGTTTACTCAAATCCACCCACTGACAGCGGCACCGGTTAGTTTTTATTGTCGTTTTCATTGATTAACGCTCGCGGATGGTGCTCATCAGATACAGGATGCACATGTTTGTCCATCCATTTCCCCGCACCCTTATTTTTGTAGATTTTTTTCGAGTTTTCCTATGTCAAAACCTTTATTTTTTATGCGTTGAAGGATTTCACTGTAGAGAGATTCGTCCATATGGGGGGGTCTTGATAGTATCCAGAGATATTTTCTTGAGGCGTCGCCCACGACGGCGTATTCGTATTCCTTGCCGAGCTCAATAATCCAGTAATCGCCCGCAAAGGGCCAAAAAAAACTTACTTTTAGTTTTGCGTTGGTTTTTTTGTCGACTATCCACGCCTTGCCTTTTGCCTTTTTATACTTTCCATTGAAATCATTTTTATACCCGCTGTTGAGAACCCGCACTTTCCCGTTGGGGAGCAATGTATAGTTTGCCGTTACCCCGACAAGCCCTTTTTCGAACCATTGCGGGAATTTCGCTATTTCATACCATGTTCCCATGTAGCGCGCCACATCAACATAGTCGACGGTTTTTAGTTCCTGCATTTCACGCGCTCCACACAGAACAGTCAGACTCAATAGAACCGCGATACACCATAATACTGTTTTCATCTCAATAACGCGCACTTTCGCCCAAATACTTTTCCATTAAAAGACTTGCCAGCATTTCTTTCATTCATTGTGGGATTGGTTTACTAAGGATATTTTTTCTTCTATTGAACGCAAGTGCATAATCGTCTGGCTGGTGACTATCTCAGTCAACCGAATATATTCAGCGTTGCTTGACTGAATGATTTCCCGGTAATCGAGTTCCATAAGCGCGTGTTCATAATCCCGCGCAATATACAATAAAGCATCAAATGAGGTGGCGCCATTTTTGACACCTTCAATGTTTTTTTCAATTCCTTTTACCGTTGTTTCTACAGCCGCCTTGTTAAATAACCTGCCTGGTGAAAAACTTGTCGCATCTTGTTTAATCAATTCTGCGGTCCGCAGAAAATAATGCGAATGGCTTTTTTCATCTTTAACCAGGTTCAACCAGAATGAATTTCCTTTTTGCCACCTCTCGGCGCAAGCGGTGTACAGGGCCGCCATGGACAGCTCGATTCTTTCCATAATCTGAAGCATCTCCACCAGTTCCTGCCGCTGCTCCGTCATGTCAGATCTCCTTTAATACAGACATAAAAAGTTTTCTTGATAGATTATACATAATATTCTCTATGGTTGTCAGACAGATCCCTCAAAATACAAATGCCTCACGCAAGGGCTTCCCCCTGTGTGAGGCTATTGACAGACAAAACCAGTAATTGTCTGAACACGACAATCTAAAAATACTCCGTCGGTAGGACTCGAACCTACAACCCTCCCGTTAACAGCGGGATGCTCCACCGTTGAGCTACGACGGAATGATGACACTGACTATACTATTGTAGAAAAATGCTTTTTGAACTATTCCTTACCACCGCAGCAGCAGCTGTCTTTTTCGCCGCTGCAGCAGGTGTTGATGCCCAAAAGTGTATACAATCCGCAAAATCTGACAAGGGCGGTGATACCGAGACCCGCGCCAAGGATTACCAGGGCAAGACCGAACTTGCCGGTGATGACGCCGCCGAAATACAATCCAACCAGAATTATCGCGACGATGAGGCGAATGGCGCGGTCAGCTGAACCAATATTCATTTTCATAGTTTCCTTTTCACACAATCCTGATAAATTTACAACTTTTCATGGATCCTGTCGGCCCGCCAACAGGGCAAGCTATCATGAGATGCTTGGAACGGACAACTATGCAATCGGCTGTTCGTTGCACAATCTTAGCAATTTTGCCCAGCGTTGGTCAACTTCGACCTGAATTTCATTGAGCAATGTTTGATTTTCTGGTTTGAACAAGTGTTTAAACCGGACCTGATGCTTCATAAATTCTGTAACGGGCTTTTTTTCTTTTGGCTTGATGTTAAGTTTATACTCCCCGTTAACAACTTCATAAACGGGCCAGATACAGGTTTCTACCGCAAGGCGACCCAGAACCATGGTATCTTCCGGCTTATATCCCCACCCTAACCGGCAGGGCTGAATGATATTGATAAAGGAAGGACCGTCAACTTCAAGAGCTTTCTGGACTTTCGTCATAAAATCGTTCCAGTACCCGACTGCTGTCTGCCCTACATACGGGATGTCGTGGGCTGCCATGATGGCGGTCAGATCTTTACGGTTCTGATCTTTGCCTGTCTTAACCTTGCCGGTCGGCGCCGTTGTGGTATGCGCGCCGCGGGGCGTTGCGCCGGAACGCTGAATGCCGGTGTTCATATACGCTTCGTTGTTGTAGCAGATATACAGCATCTTGTGGCGCCGTTCCATCGCGCCGGACAAGGACTGCAGACCGATGTCGTAGGTGCCGCCATCGCCACCAAAGGCGATAAAACGAATGTCGTCGGCAATTTTGCCCTGTTTTTTGAGCGACCGGTACGCGGTCTCAATGCCGGAACAGGATGCAGCTGAGTTTTCAAACGCAGAATGAAAAAACGGAACATTCCATGCGGAAAACGGGAATATGGTCGACGCAACTTCGAGGCATCCGGTCGCGCTGGTGACTACCACCGGTTTATCGCCGGCGGCAAACAACGCCTGACGGGCAATCGTCCCCGCGCCGCAACCCGTACACAGCCGGTGGCCGCCGGTAAACGATTCTGGTCTTTTGGCAAGTTCTTTAAGGCTAGCCATATAAAATCTCCTTTAACAATGTATAAAAGTTTATGCAAAAAAATGACTACTTGCGAACATTGATATATTCAACCACGGGGCCTATCGGGCCGCCGGCTTTTATTTTTTCAAGCCGCGCAAAAACCTCATGGAAGTGATCGAGATCGATGTCCCTGCCGCCGAGACCGTAGACATAATCGACGACTTTCGGTAAAGGAAGGCCCGCATTGGCATTGCTGTAAAGCGCTGCCGTAACATCGGTGTACAACGGGGCGCCGGCGCCGGAACAAGAATCGGCGCGGTCCATAACGGCAACAACTTTCAGCTTCGCCAAATCGGCAGCCAATTGTTTCGCCGGGAACGGACGGAACACGCGAATCTTAATAAGCCCCGCTTTTACCCCTTTGCTGCGCAGGTCGTCAACAACAACTTTCGCCGTGCCGGCTGCCGAACCGATGATAACCAGGGCGACTTCGGCGTCGTCCATGCAGTATTTTTCATACAGGTCGTATTTGCGGCCGAAGGTTTTATAAAAATCTTGCGCAACCTCGAGAATAACCGGGATAGCGTTGTTCATCGCATCGGCAAGTTGAAACCGGTGTTCGAAATAATAGTCCTGCAAATCGATGGCACCCAGCGTATACGGCCGTTTGATGTCCAACAAATACCGCTCCGGCTTAAATTCACCGGCGAATTTTTTTACATCTTCGTCAGGGAGTATTTCCACTACTTCCATGCAATGACTGATGATGAATCCGTCGGTGGTAATCATCGTCGGTAACTGCAGTTTTTCTGCGATACGCGTCGACTGTACCATATTGTCGTATGCTTCCTGGGAATTTTCAGAATAGATCTGTATCCAACCCGCATCGCGGGCGCCCATCGTATCGGACTGGTCGCCGTGAATGTTAATCGGGGCTGACAACGCGCGGTTAATGACCGCCATCACCAGCGGCAGGCGCAAACCCGCGGCGATATACAGCATTTCCCACATCAGGGCAAGGCCCTGCGAAGAGGTCCCCGTCATAGTACGGGCTCCCGCGGCGCATGCGCCGATACAGGCGGACATGGCCGAATGTTCGCTTTCGACTGCCACAAACTCCGTCGGTACCAATCCATCAGCGACGAACTGGGAGAATATTTGCACGATTTCCGTTGCCGGGGTAATCGGATAGGCCGCCACAACATCCGGCGCGATCTGGCGCATGGCTTCCGCCATGACCTCGTTACCGGTTTTGGCGACTACTTTTCCTTTTGCATAGGTTGTTTTTATCATAGCGTCCCTTCCTTGATTATTTCTTTTCCGCTTCCATGGTTATGGCGCACACCTTTTTGGGACATTCGACCGCGCAGATACCGCAGCCCTTGCAGTGGTCATAATTGATGCCGGTCACTTTTCCGTCTTTGACTATGATCGATGTATCCGGGCAGGAAATCCAGCAAATCATGCACTGAATGCATTTTTGCGCGTTCCAGACAGGCCGGATACTGCGCCATGCGCCGGTTTTAAATGCTACGGCTGTCCCTGCTTCGAGAATATCGCCTACCGGCAATTCTTTAGCAGTTAATTTGTGTTCTTCAGCTTTCATTGCGCCTCCTCAAAAAATGCAACCGGTATATTAAACATTTTTTACTTCATTGAACGCCCGTTTGATCGACTCAAGGTTGCCCTCGATGACCTGCGGTTTGTGGCGGAATTTCTGTTCCAGCTTGTGCTTGGTGTCTTCCAGAACGCCGTTTAAATCGAGCGTCCCGATTACTTTGACCAATGCGCCCAACATCGGCGTATTCGGGATATCCATCCCTATCGTGTCCTGGGCTATCTGACTGGCGTTGACGACAAATACCTGGCTTGCGTTAATGCCCAGGCGCGTGGCGATAGTCGCCGCAGAGAAAGAGGTATTAACAATCACCTTGCCATCTTTTTTGAGGCCGGCAGTTACCGGGACTGAGTCCATCAGCGTTGGGTCGAGAATGACCACGAAACTCGGCTCATGCAATCCGCAATGCAGGGTAATAGGAACATCGCTGATGCGGTTAAACGACTGCACCGGCGCCCCCATCCGTTCTGGGCCGTATTCCGGGAAAGCCTGAATATATTTTCCGGTCGCCAGAGCAGCTTCGGCAAACAGCAACGCTGCTGTTTTCGCTCCTTGACCGCCCCGGCCATGCCATCGAATTTCAATCATGTTCGTACTCCTTTCGTAAATTATTGAAAAAAAGAGAACGTCAAGCCATTGTGCGCTTGACGCCAATTATCGTCTGTTACAGATAGATGGTCAGCTTAAGTATAGGTAGTGTGCAGGAAAAGCCGGTTACATCTCGCGGCGGCCTTCCAATGCTTTTGCCAATGTCATTTCATCGGCGTATTCAAGATCCCCGCCGACCGGCATACCGTAGCCGAGCCGTGTCACTTTTATATTGAACGGTTTGATCTGTTCTGAAAGATACAGAGCGGTTGTTTCACCCTTGGCATCCATATCGGTTCCCAAGATAACTTCAGATATGGTATCTTTTTTTAAACGGTTTATCAACTTCTCAACCCGGATATCAGACGGCCCGACCGCATCCAGGGGTGACAACGCCCCGCCCAGGACAAAATACAAGCCGTTATACTTTTTCACCTGGCTGAGCGCCAAAAGATCCTGCGGCGTTTCCACCACGCACAACACCGACTGGTCGCGACTGACATCGTCGCAAATATCGCAGGGATCCGATTCACTGAATGTATAACAACGACTGCACAGCTTAATGAGGGATTTGGCGGCTCGGATCGCATCGATCAAGCGGACAATTTCGTCTGCGGGCGCCTTCAATATATGGTAACTAAGGCGTTCCGCCATTTTAGGGCCGATACCGGGCAACCGGCGCAGGGACTCTATCATGCGTTCAACCGGCTGAGGATGGTTCATTTCTTTTTCGTCATCCGGCCGGGGAATTTGCTCATAATATTTTTGACTTCCGGAGGGATTTCTTTGGCGGTATCCGCCAGATCACCTTCTACCGTATATATCGCCGGGCTTTCCGGTGCGTTCATCTCCTGCGCAACGACAATTTCTTCATACTGTGCCCCTGCCGCGGCGGGACGGGCAGCCGAAATCACGGTCCGGATGCCGTATTTCTTGAGAAATATTTTTTCGACAGCGCTTTCGATAAGTTCTTTGTACCGGTTAATGCCGTCTTCCTGAAATTTTCCGGAAACAGCAATAACCATCGTCGCGCCGGTAATCTCTGAAAAATATGAATCGGCCAACACTTGTCCGATAAGGGGGCGGGCATTCTGAATCTCGCGAACGACGCTGGCCCAGAGCGCCTGAGACGATGCGGCGACTCCCGATGAAACATCAACGGGAACTACAGGCCTCGCAACTATCGGAGATGCCGACGCTTCCGCAGTTGGAGCAGACGCGGAAAATTGAGGTGTGACAGAAGGGTGCTCAATAACGGGCGACAAAGGGGCATTTTTTTCAAGCGTTTCAAGACGCGCCACCAGATCGGTAGCGTTAACATATTTCTGCGCCAGCTTCAGCAGATACATTTCAAGCGCCAAGCGGGGTTGGTCGCTCCAGCGCATTTCGTCAATCGCCCGCGAAAGGATATGCCCGGAACGCATCAGCCATGCCAGCGAAAACAGGGGTTTTTGCTGTTCAAAAATTACTTTTTCCTCATCAATCATATCATCTAACATATCGGGGTTGATAACAAACAACAACAACCGCCGCAAGTGTTCCCGCAAGTCCCTGCCGAACTGGATAAGGTTATAGCCCTGTCCGGAAATATCTTTGACTATCGCCAAAACAGCCGCAAGGTCTTCCCGTGCCAATGCCTCGGCGGTGGACGCCAGGATACGGCGGGGCAGAACTCCCAAAAGGTTTTCGATGTCCACAGCGGTTACTTTGTCCGTCCCGATGGAAATCGCCTGGTCAAGCAAACTAAGCGCGTCGCGCATCGAGCCGCCGGAAGCGCTGGTGACTATTTTGAGGGCAGCCGTCTCGACGATAACGCTCTCTTTGTCAACGATCGCCTCAAGCGCGCCAAGAATCTCTTTTGTGGACAGCAACCGGAACCGGTACCGCTGACATCGCGACAGAATCGTTACGGGAATTTTCTGCGGTTCCGTCGTAGCCAGGATAAATAAAACATGTTCGGGCGGTTCTTCCAGCGTTTTTAACAGCGCGTTAAACGCCTGGTCGGTTATCTGGTGCGCTTCGTCGATAATGTAAATTTTATATTTTGAAGTGGCGGGAGCGAATTTGACATTGTCGCGCAGAGCGCGAATTTCATCAATGCCGCGGTTAGAAGCTCCGTCGATTTCCTGAACATCGATGCTCATGCCACCGGTGATTTCTACGCAATTGGGGCAGGTACCGCAGGGTGCGAGTTTTTTGGGGGTTTTGCAGTTAAGCGCTTTGGCAAGAATACGGGCGGTGGTTGTTTTCCCGCACCCGCGCGGGCCGCTGAAAAGATAGGCGTGCGCCACCCTGCTCTCAAGGATAGCGTTGTTAAGCGTACGCGTAATGTGTTCCTGACCGATAAGCTGATCAAGCGTTTGTGGCCGATACCGGCGAGCTAAAACGACATATGACAATGAAAGCTCCTTAATCCTTTAAACGAGAAAACACACAGGGATAGCAGGGAGGTTACAAACCGTTGACGAAAAATCTGTACCGCGAATAAAAAATGGACCCAGTGGGAATCGAACCCACACCATATCGTTGCGAACGATACGTACTCCCATTATACTATGGGCCCTTTTTGGCAGTTATCGCACTACCGGCCACCAAACAAAGATGACCGTTACCGTCAACTGCCAAATATTTATCTGTTGCTTTTAAGAGTGCTGAGGACTACCACTTACCCCAACCGCCGCCGCTATTGCCGCCGCGACCGCCGCC
>Ga0118677_10005003_pt1 | contig 23608 bp, 14 predicted proteins | sample AliMusrvi5mmetaG_FD_86154 | JGI IMG/M metagenome (GOLD analysis project Ga0118677, IMG submission 86154)
CCGCTGACAACATCAGCTATGGTGAATCGTCCGAAATTCATCCCCCGCGCCATGAATAACCGTCCGGTGCTCCGTTTCGAAGGGAACGGCGCGTCCACGCCGAAAGTCGTGCAGTACTTCAATCTTCCGGTCATAGGTGAATATCCCGAGATGACTCTGGTCGTCGCCGGGACCCAACTCGGTTCCGCCGGCGTCTTCGATAGCGCTCCGGGCCAAAATCACTGCCTGCGAACTTGCGGTTGGCTGCAATTAACCGGCAGTAAACTGGCCCCCGGCAATCCGTTTCCCCTGTTCAACTATCAACCGGGCTCCCAAATGATGATGCTGACCGTCGGAAAACTGGGTACGAAGGGGCAATACCTGGCGACATACGCCAATGGGCATTTCCAGATGCGCGCCGAAACGCCGGATGCGCTAGAGCCGGTTTTATTTGCCCGGGCCGCCATCGGCACCAATAATACCGGCGAGACGCAATTCAACGGCGACATGGCGGAGGTGATGCTCTATGATCATGCCCTTAGCGATCCGGAACGCCAGCAGACGGATGCGTACCTGTCCACGAAATATGATATCCCCATCAAAAGCGACGAGCAACTCGCGCGCGAGAAAAACGCGCGGTCGCGCTGGACGCTCACTATGCCGCATATCCCGGCGACCATGAGCTGGTTTGGCAACAGCTTCAGCGGCAAAACCGACTGGGTACAGTCAGGAATTTCCGGTATCACCGCTCTGCCTGACGGCACCGTGGTGGCCACCAGTATCTGGGACGAACCGCACAAGGAGATCGGTTGCTACAAAGACGGTAAACCGGTGGGACAACCGATAAGCGGCGGTTGCAGCCAGGTGGCCTTCGACGACAAATACTTTTACGTCGGCAACTCCGGCATGGGCAAACCGAGTGCGGGTGTGCGTCGCTATGTCCGTATTGGCGCCTCTGTGGGGGCAGAAGCACCCTGGAAAGAACTGGGCGCGGCACAATGGATCAGCTTCGCGACTTCAGGGGAATGGAAGGAAGTCCATGGCTTGACGGTACTCGGCAATGAACTGCTGGTAACGGCTGACGCCAGCAAAGAGATCCGCGTCTATGATAAAAACACCGGCTCGTTCACACGCGCTCTGCCCGTGGCACAAGACGGCCCACTCGTGGCCGGTAAAAACGGCACGCTGTGGCTCGGTAACGATGGAGGAGTGACGCAACTGGCGGTGGACGGCACCCCCACCGGCAAGGTGATCGCCGGCGTCAAGGTCGGGGCACTGGCGAATGACCGGCAAGGCCACCTCCTTGTCGGAGACAGGGGCACGCGCCAGCAGATCATTCGGTATGATGTCAACAGCGACCAACCCAGGGAGATTGGCGCCATCGGCGAGCGCGGAGGGGTCATTGCGGGACCGCGCGCCGGCGTTATGGGTGATAAGCGTTTGTGGAACATCATGGGCCTCGGAGTGGACGCTGACGACAATGTTTATGTTGAAGGCAACGGACAGCTTCTGCGTAGCTATTCGCCAGATGGCCGGTTGCGCTGGAGTCTTCAATCGACGGTGTTCTGCACTTGCTCGGACTTTGACCCGCTGACCGATGGCCAGGATATCTACGACACAACCCATCACTTCAGCTACCTGCCCCAACAGCCCGCCGGCAAAGATTGGCAATGGACAGGTGTTACCACCGACGCGTCACGCTTCCCAGAACTGGCGGACGGTCAAGGGCAGAATGTCATATTACGACGACTCAACGGAGGGCAGCTTTATCGTTATAGCTGGGGCGATGTCTTGACCATCCACCGTATGGAGAAGACCAGTGAGATATTTGTGCCGTGCGGCATGTATGTCGCGCAGGAAGGCCGAAATTTTCATTATCGCCCCAAAGCCGCCCCCGATACGGGTCGCCTTGTCTGGAGTGACGCCAATGGCAACGGTCTGGTTGAGAAAGACGAGTGTCGCACCGCACCTGCGGCCAGCCCCCCGAGTCGTGAATCGTTCAGTTTCTATATCGATGACCATGGAGGAATCTGGGAACCGCAGGATCGCTGGGGTGTGCGTTACCTTCCGATAAAAGGGTTTGCCGCCAGCGGCGCGCCGATATATGATCTGGCGGGCGAAGTCTGGTATCCACGTCCAACGGAATTCAGTCAGGTGTTGCGGGTATGGTACTTCCCGGCCACTGATACGATGTATCTATCAGGCTACACCTGGGACTGCCCCGTGACCGGTCGCGAGTATGCCTGGGGTTGTTGCGGACATGAACTGATCTGTTATGATAATTGGATGAAGCCGTCGCGCAAATTGCGCTGCCGGATGCAATTCCCCGACGCTGCCCAGGATATCAAAGCGATCTCCATCGCCGATAAAGCGAACCGTGCCTTCGTGGGTGAGATGCAAGGGAACGTGATTTTCACGTATGACACGCGAACCGGCAAATTCCTCGGCATCATTGAGCCTGACGCTGATCTGGTCGGAGGTGTCGGCTGGATCGACATTGATTCCGGCGTGCGCGCCTTCACCAGAAAAGACGGCGAGATTCTGCTGCTGGTTGAAGATAGCTGGGCTCAGAAGCAAATGGTATATCGCATCCACAACCCAGTACTGAAGTAACGAAAGATGGTGATCCTTCCCCCTTCCAGACGACCGAGTGAAAACTCTATCGAATGGGCGATGTCAACAACGGTGCGGAGGTGATAGATTACTTGTATGTCATTCAAAGGCTTTCGCCCGGCATTATGCGTACGTTCATGAATAATACCGGGTAGCCCGCTTTTGACCCCCGTTCAAGTAATCCGGAAGGAGAAACAGGATGAATAAGTTGTTAAGGTATGCGCTACTCGGCATCACGCTGTGTCTGGCTCTCGCGTCCGCCCCCTTTGCCGTTGCCAAAGCCGCGGGACATCAGAAGGCTCGTAGCGTGCACCATACCCGCCAGGTTACGTACCAAGTGTATGTGCAGAGCACTCATCGCGGTCATAAGTATCACCGCCGTGCACGTAAACACCGCCAACACCAAAGCGCCAGACCATCTATCTCGCTCTCCATCCACAACTAAGCGGCAGATTCTGCAGGTTAGAGTCACGCACAGCGGTATTCTCCAGGTATTAGGAATACCGCTGTGCGCCTAAGATGGTAACTAGAGCCTGTCCCATAGTCCACACATTCGCCTCGCGGTGTCTTTTCCCGCCAAGCTTTGTCGAGAATTCCACGTTTATCTCCCGTCGATAAAGTGTGGAATTCTCTTCGTTCGATGAACTCACGATCTTCGACCGTTCGACAGGCTCACGATCTTCGACCTAGCCGCGACGCGTTCGCGCTGTGGCCAGGCATGTATAATACTCGCTGCCGCCGTAGTAGGTGTACCAGGTGTCGCCGACGAGGGTCATGCCGCAACTGAAGACGGTATCCCGCCAGAAAGAGACGGGGTGATGCGGTGGGTCGGCGGCGCGGCCATCCTCATAGGGAATCGTCGGATCGGCGGCGAGTACCGGGCGCGGTAACCACTCACGCGGCACTTCCGGGTTCTGCAAAGAAAACAACACCTCACCGGAGGCATAGAAATGCCCGGTGTGGTGACCCCCGGTGAAGAGGATGAGATCGTCCGGAGCCTCCGGGCGGTAGTGGGCCAGCGCCACCGCACATTCGCCGCCGGGCCAGACCGCCGACAACTCATGGGATTCCCAGTGAAGCATGTCTGTGGAATAGGCGATCAGGCCGTCGTTGATATACATCACAAACCGGCCGTGGGCGTCGCGCACTGCCCGGTTCCGCGGGTCCTGCACCACTGTGGCGTTGCGATGAATGCGCGTCGCGGTCGGGAAGACCAGCCCCACATGCTCCCAATGCACCAGGTCATCTGAAATCGCCAGGTAGGTGCCGCACACCGCGGGGTCGGTATTCCGCAGCCAATCCCACCGATTCACGAACAGATAATACCGGCCGTCGTGCGTCACGCAGTTCACATCCTCGAAACTATACATCCAGTCTTCCGGTCGCCGCAGCAATGGACCGGCGACGCGTGTGAAATCAAGACCATTGGTACTGACGGCCAGGCCGATATCGCACAGATAATCGAACTGGTCAGTTTTTCGCGAACGTACCGGCTCCTCATCAGGAATCGGGAACTCACCACGATAGAGATAGTAGAGTTGCCCATCGCGCTGCAGGATGGACCCATTATGCACGCCGCCGCCAAAATGCCCGCAATCCCACCCCGCGGGATCGGGACGAAAGACCGGGTTGCCGGGGTATTTCTCGAAGGGTCCGATGGCCCAGGCCGGTAAGGTATATGTCGCGGGATCGAACGGCTCGCGGGAGAAACCACCCCAATAGCGTTCTTCATCATAATGCCAGTCGTCCCACGCCCGCACCTGATCCGCGCTGGAGAATTGCCATTGAAAAAAGCCTGTGCCATGAAAGTCGCGCAGTTCGTGCCTGAGTTGTCGTTGTTCGTCGTCATTCATCGGGCTGGTCATGATTACCTCACATTGCGGATGATGATTCCTGGATTTCGCTGGAGAAGGGGGGATTCCTTTCCCACGGTCTGATAAACGAAAATCCAGCAGCCCGCGGATAAAGTCTCATCGGCGCTGACGCCGATCTTTTCGTGTGATGCTTCACACTATATCTACCGTCTATGCCTGCATAGAGTAGCTAGATATAGTGTTCGCCTGACACGAAAATCTCAGCATCAGCGCTCAACGATACTTTATCCGCGGCCTGCCAACCCACATTATTCATAGTTCCGCCGGGCTTTACCTTTTCCGTCAGGTACGATATTATCGCGGTGAACGTATTCCCCCGCCACCACCTCGTCCATGAAAGGAACTCTGATGACCTTTGCCGATACCGTGCTTTCACGCCTGCATCACCTGCGCCACGACTGGGCCGGAAGCAAAACGCTCCTTGATCGCGTTGATCGTGAGCTCGATTTTGCAGTGCGCTTGATTGCCGCCCATCCCGAATACCAGGCCTGGGAATCCCTGGTGCTGGACGCAATCGACCTGCTCATCGATGCCAATCGCGCGCGACTGCCACTGGAAGGCGCCATCGACCGGGCGGAGGCGTTGTTAGCGCCGATCGGCACGCGCGCCAAGCAGTATACGATCCATTGCATCGGGCATGCGCATATCGACATGAACTGGTTGTGGAACTGGCCGGAAACGGTCGCCACGGTGAATGATACCTTCACCACCATCGACCGGCTGATGGAGGAGTTCCCCGACTTCACCTTTTCGCAAAGCCAGACGTCCATCTATCACATTCTGCGTACATATTTGCCCGAGTTGTATGCGCGCGTCAAGCAGCGGGTCCGTGAAGGTCGCTGGGAGATTACCGCCGCGCAGTGGGTGGAGGGAGATAAGAATCTGGCCAGCGGGGAGATTCTCGCGCGCCATGTGCTCTACACGAAACGCTTCTTCCATGAAGAATTCGACCTTCCCTACGCGACGTTGTCGTTGGATTTTGAGCCGGACACCTTCGGGCACGCGCGCACGCTGCCGACGATATTGGCGCACGGCGGCGTCACCCGCTACTACCTGCACCGTGGCCTGCAGGACCCCGGACTCTTCTGGTGGCAGGGGAAGGACGGCTCCCGCGTGCTGGTCGTGAACGATTGGCGGCAAGGGTACAACGGCAGTTTCGCGACCAGCGACTTCATCGCCGGCCTGTTGGAGAATGAAAAAAAGACCGGCATGCAAGACTGGCGCTTCGTCTACGGGGTCGGCGATCACGGCGGTGGTCCGACGCGCGACGATTTACAGGCGGCATTGACCCGCCAGAGCTGGCCTATCTACCCACGCCTGGTCTTCAGCACGTATGATGCCTATTACCGGCGCGTCGAGGAGCAGGCCACGGGCCTGCCAGTGATCGACGAGGAAATCAACTTCGTGTTTGAAGGATGCTACACCGCGCAAAGTAATATCAAGCACGCTAATCGGCAGAGTGAAAATGCGCTGGTGGAAGCGGAATGGGCCGCCATACTGGGGCATGCTTGTACCGGGATGCCCTACCCCACCGAACACCTGCTGACCGGGTGGCGACATGCCATGTTCAACCAGTTCCATGATATTCTGCCCGGTTCGGGGATGAAAGCGACCTACCAGTTCTCGCAGGGTTTACTGCAGGAGATTGTCACGCTGACCGCCATGATCAAAACACGCGCACTGCGGGCTATTGCCGCCACGGTCAATACGCGCGCGTCCGCGTTCTCCACTCAGCCGGCAGGCCCCGCGGTGTATGGGGTCAAGGCCGGGGTGAACGCGGAGCAGGGCAGCGTCTCCAGCTACAACCTGGCGGAAACCGCTTGCAATCCCCTGGTGGTCTTCAACCCGTCACCCTGGGAGCGCACCGAAATGGTGGTAGCGACGATTTGGAACCGCGACTGGCCGGACCACCAGTTTGTCGTCAAAGACGACCGGGGTCAGGTGCTGCCGGGTCAGGTCGTGTATAACAAAGATGAATGGAGCGATCGCCGCATCGACGTGGCGTTCCCAGCGCCCGCCTTGCCCGCCGGTGGATATCGCAGCTTCACAATTGCGCAGTCAGCCGCACCGGGCATGGCCCACGGGTGTTCGGGCAATAGCCGGGGAGTCATGGAAAACGAGTTCTTCCGCGTCCAGGTCGAGGAAGCGAGTGGGGCCTTTCTCCACCTCATCGACAAGCGCACCGGCATTGACCTTGTGCCAGCGGGTGAACGCCTGGGACTCCTCGAATACCTGACCGAAACCCCGGCCTTCATGTCCGCCTGGTGCGTCGGGCAACCGGGACAGATCACCCCGCTCCAGCACGGCGCTATCGATTGTCCCTTCAATGGCCCCTACCTCGCCACGGTGCGCGCAAACCATAAATTCGGAACCCAGAGCACGGCGACGCTGGTGATTAGCCTCGCGGCCGGCGTCCCACGCCTCGACTTTTCATTGGAAGTCGATTGGCGTGAAATTGGCAGCAAGGACCGAGGCATTCCCGCCTTGCGCGTCGCCTTTCCGCTGGCTATAAGCGATACGGTTGCGGTGTGCGAATGTCCCGCCGGATCAGTCACGCGCCCAACAGATCCAACCGCACTCACCTCATATACCAACGAGCTCTTCAAGCCCGGGTACACCTGGCCCAACAATACCGTGGCGGTGAATCCCGGACTGATGCCCGCGCAGAAGTGGGTTGACCTGACCGGTCACCACGCCGGCACCGCGGAGCCGGTGGGCGCCACGCTGCTCAACATGGATAAATACGGATTCGCCATAGAGGATCATGTAGTGCGTATGTCGCTGTTGCGCAGTAGTTTTGATCCGGATCCGCTGCCGGAATGGGGGGTGCATACCATCAAATACGCGCTGCGGCCGCACGTCGGCGCCTGGAGCGTCTCCGAGGCAACGCGCGCTGGATATGACTACAATCTGCCCGTCACCGTCGTCGGCACGACACAACAGGATGGAACACTGCCCGCCAGCCAGGCGATGATCGAGATACGCACCCCGAATGTGATGCTCAGTGGGTGTAAACAGGCTGAAGACAGCGCCGCGCTGGTGCTGCGCTTGTATGAGATGGAAGGTCAGGCTACCACCGCGGAGGTATGGCTTCATACCAATATTACCGCCCCCAATGCTCGGGTGCTGCAGACCGACCTGCTGGAGCAACCGTTGGCGGAAAACACCGCCAGCTTCGCCGACGGCGTGCTGCGTGTCGCCATCCCCGCGTATGGCCTGGTGACGGTGAAGATCGGCTAGCAGCCCGCTGTATTAATGAATTCATGAATACAGCGGGCTAATGGAGTGGAATTACCGGTAGTTGATGATGACGCCGGTAGCGAGGCTCTGCAGGATATCTCCCGCCCGGTGCGGCATACCGGTGATGCGCGACGCGGCGCCGGCGGTTCGTTGTTTTGTGAAGACGACGGTCATCTGAGATCCGAGGGAGTCAACGGGTTGAATACCCGACGAGTGGCCGGTCACTTGCCCGGGGTATAAGGTCACATTCAAATGATCGGCATCAGTTCCCGGCGCAACCTTCCCGCGGAAGTTCGCATCAAGATACTCCGAGGCGTAGGTATAATGGATCGTGCCGGAGTAGTTGCCGTTGTCAAAATTGATCGTTCCGTTCCCCGTGCCATGTAAGGTCGGGGGGTGATAGGCCCGCATCACGGCGGTTTCAGCCAGTTGAATATTGCTGTCCGCAGTGATGGTCATGGTGATGGTGTTGTAATCATCCGCGTAGTTCCACTGACCGATGAGGTTGGTCCGATCGAGCGGGACAACACTCTCGCCGCCACCACCGCCGCATCCGGTCAGACTCAGCACAATGACCAGTGTCAGCAGGCCGAGGGAAAGCCAGGCAACAGGAGTTACCCGAAGGAGAGGGGAATGCATGGTGAATCCTTTCTAAACTGGTGTATTTGCGATCGATTGAGCAATGCTCCAAGTATTTAGAGCTTGTCCCAAAGTACGGGATATTCATCACGAGCAGATTTGTTGGTCAGGCGCGAAACGATTTCCGATTGTATCGAGAAGAGACACACGAGAAAATCGCATCAAAGTCTGGCAACAGAAGATGCCAAACTTTGCTCCAGGCGCTTTTTAGGTGCCAGTGTCGCGCCAGTCGTTATAGCTTGCCGTTGACTGCAGTTAGCAATATATACAAAAGGTCAGGTGGTCCGTAGTATAGAAATATGCGGAATGGATGTCAAATAGGTTAACACGACTTTATTACCCGCAAGAGAGGCGCCGAATGCGTTCGACTATTTTTATCATGATGCTGCTCTTTGTGCTGGCGTCGCCCCTATATGCGGACATGTATGGCAGTGGGCCGACGCCACAACCACGACAGCAACCGACATATCGGGCGGAGGCCTTCGTCGACTCCATCGGGTTAAGCGCGGTACCCTCCACGGCATTTCTGGCACTGGGAGTCCGGCATTACCGGACGGGATTGCGCGACATCACCCAGCCTGTCGCCGCGCAACCCGAGCGCGCCCAACAGATGGCTGACCTTTGGGCGCAATACGGCGTGCGCCCCATGGTACTTCTCGATGCGTTGCGCGATCCGGTGTCGGAATGCGTCCGCTTGCTCAAACTCTACCCACCGGGTGTGGTCGCGGAAATCGAAGGTCCGAATGAAGTGAATAACAAATTCCCTCCGCAGGAGTTGAACCTGAAATATAAAGGAATAACCGATGAAGCAGCCGCGGCGGCGTATATGGATGACTTTGTGGCGGCGATACGGGCGGACGACACCACGAAAGCAATCCCGGTCGTCGCCTTCACCTCGATCTTCTCGGATTATCGCCTGGCAAAACCGCACACCGCCTTCGACTTCAGCAACATGCATTCATACCAGGGAAATGACATTCCTTCCTCGAGCTTGGAAATGAATACCACGCGCTTCAACAATCTCTTGCCTGTCGGGGGGGTCATCAAACCGTTTGTCCCTACCGAATGCGGCTACAACGTTGAAGAGGACGTCAGCAACCATACCGGCATCAGCGGATCGCTGCAGGCTCAGGCGAAAAATATCCCCATGCTGCTGGCAGAGTATTTCCGCCACGGCATCAGGCGCACCTACCTCTTTGCCTTACATAATGCCGATGGTTACGGCTTATTAGAAAGCGACAATATTACCAGGCGCCCCGCTTACTTCGCGCTACAACACCTCATCGCCGCGCTCCGAGACGCGACATGGAACACGCGCACGAAACAGTGGGAGGGCGGCGATTTCACGCCGCGGGCGTTGCTCTTCGAGATGCCCAACGCCCCACAGAGCATCCATACCCTGGTGCTGCAGAAACACAACGGCGAATACCGCCTGTTGATCTGGAACGAAGTCCCCAACTACGATCCCGGCGCCAAACAGGAAAAGCTCATCCCGCCGACTCCGGTGACACTCGTCTTCAGCACGCCGGTACAGTCGACGGCGACGCTGCTGCGACAGCAAGCAACGGGGTCATTGGAGACCACCACCACCCACGTGAACCATGGCGTGTTATCTTTGGACGTCGACTCCTCGGTTATGATCGTGCGACTGATGTCGGCTACCCCCGCTCCGGCAAGCATAATACCGACGCCGTCCGGTCTGCAGGGACAGGCCAGCGAGAGCGAAATACGCATACAATGGCAACCGGTGCGCGGTGCGGCGGGTTATTTCCTGTTCCGCAACGGGTGGCACATCGCCACCACCAGCACAACAACCACCTACCTTGATCAGTCCACCTGGCTGCGCCCGGGTTTGGGCTACACCTATGCGGTGCAAGCCTTCTCGGCGACGGGCGTCATGTCCGCACAGAACACTGTCATCATCCAGACAGCGGCGCGCATTCCGGATCTCGCCGTAACGGCGCTGTATCTGGACAACCCGACGCCCAAACCGGGGGAGAAGGTCCATCTGGACGCAAAGATGAAAAACATCGGTGCCGGCATGACGCCGCCGCGCATTCCGGTCGGCGCCACCTGGCTGATTGATGGGAAAGTCATCGGCTGGAGCACACCACTCGGGCCGTTGAAACCCGGTGAGGAGTGGACGCTCAGTGCAAACGACGGCGGGGCAGACCATGGACAGTGGACGGCGACGCCCGGCACGCACCTGCTCACCTGCGTGCTGGATGATATCAATCGACTTCCCGGTGAAAATAAAAAGAATAACTATGCGGATCGGACAATCGTCGTCGGGGAAACCTATGCCGGGGAAATTCTCGGTGCGACGCAAGCGGCGCCCGGCGGTGTCGATGTCACTCATGAAGGTACGCTGGATTGGATTCATTGGGGATTGGACGGCAAGAACAACATCAACCGAAAAGCCGGCGCTAACCTGTTCGGCGTCCCATTAGTCAAATTCGGTGCGGGCTATTGCGATGCCACATCAGGGTGTCCGGTCGCCATTAGTTGGCGCGACGGCGCTCCAACAGCCCACGCGACGAATACCTACGCCGGCCTGTGGTGGAACGTTGTGGGCACCGCACAATCCTTCACGGCGCCAGCGGATACCACGACGCGTGTTGTACGCATCTATGTTGCGGGCATTGAAGGCGCCGGCGGTACCCTCTCCGCAACGTTGTCGGACCATGCGGCGCCACCCTATATCAGCAGTACCTGGGACGGCAACGCGGGCAACGGCGCATGGGCCGCGGTTCCTGATGGTTTTTCCGCCGTCTATACCATTCGGTATCGGGCGGCATCTGCGGGGCAACAGTTGACGATCACCTGGAAATTGACCAGCGAACCGAATCGATTTCTCGGACAGGCGCGGCTGCAAGCCGCCACACTGGCGCTTCCGGGCAATTGACAAGTCTTTTCCGTCTGTTCGTGTAACGTCTTGATACACCGGTATGCGGCATGATACACTCTGCCAGAATTCCCCATTCAGACAAATAGCTCGGATAATCCCTGAAGCCCGGACTATTCATGAAGTAATTGACTGCCAGGTTTTCGATGAAGCGCCGACATGAGTCGGCTCACACACGAAGAAGGTACTTGCATCATTTCCCCGAGTTCTACTCAGGGAGGATCGAATCCCAAGGAGTAAGGAAGAATCTTCTCATCTCTACCAGAAATGCTCCATAACCGCTCGGAGGTCTCCCATGCGCTATATTGCAATACCCACCCTGATCTGGGTGATTGTCCTGACCCTGTGCTGCATGCTGCCTACCCCGGCACTGCAGGTGTCCATTCAGTTGCCACTTGGGCGCACCGCATACCAGACGAATGAACAGATCAGCATCGCGGTGATACGGCGCGATGTGCAAGCATTGCCGGCCAGTCTGCTGACCTTCACCGTAACCGGCGAGGATGCCAGTGTGATGACGGCAACCTTCCCGCTGAAAGCGGTGGCCGGCGACAACGCTCATGCCACTGAATTCCTCGCGTTGAACGGCTGGTTGTTGCGACCGGGCGCGTATTCGCTGGAAGCCGCCGTAGCCGGGGCCACCGCGCAAGCGAAGATCGAGGTATTCACTCACCTGAGGAAGTCCTCCTTCAAACTCATCGATTGGGGTTGCCCCACGCCGGGACCACTGACGCCGCTGTTGGGGGAAGACAGTCTGGGATTCAATTTGATCTACGGGGCGTATGGGGGGCATGATCAAAATGCCAATATCCGTGGCGGGTTGGATTATATCCGCAATTGCACTATGGGTGGCGCGCATCAAATGGATATGCGCTTGGAATGCGACTGGTCCGACCCCTATGCTCTGGCCGGTGGTCGCGCCCGCGCAGTGCGCCAGGCATTGCACGACCGCACGGCGCCTAACGTATTGGGGGTACATTTTTACGATGAACCGGGATTGACCTGGCTGGAACACTACAAAACGAAACTCTTCACCGGGCACGGCATACCCGCGCAGGAGCGCGCCTACCAGTTCGCCTTTGGTGAAGAAGCACCCTTTTACGGTGATGCCAATGTCAACGATCCAGCCTCGTTTGCGGCCTGGGAGCGCTGGTTGCGCTGGAAGCAAGGCTTTATGGAAGGCGCCTGGCGCGAAGCTGCGGCGGGTGTGCACCAGGTACGCCCAGATTTCATCGCCGCCACGCAGAGCGTATATGGCTGGCACGCTTTTGGCGACGGTTATTATTTCAATATTACCCGAGGCCTGGATGTCATCTCCGGCCATGGGGGTTACGATGACTACGCTGGCGGTTTCATGAATCAAGCGTTTTACCATGAAATGGGACGCATGCGCGAACTGGAAAAGCCGAGTTGGTACTTGCCCACCTGGTGGGATATGCCTGCAACCCTGTATCGCCTGGAACAAAATCTCTCGTTCATTACCGATATCCAGGGACTGTGCAAACCACCGACGCGCGCGGATGAGCCGACGAAACTGACCTCCAGCGAGGGGATTGTGGAAACGAATAAAGCCTATGCACGTCTGGGCACGATCTTCACGACTATGCCGGTCACGCGCAGCAAGGTAGCCGTGCTCTACGCGATGTCGCAAAATGTGAAAGCGATGCTGGACAGTAAAGACCTGATGAACTTCCAGGACTTTCCCGGGCAGGTAGAGCGCCTGGAAGTGCTCTACTTTGCCAGCAAAATGAGCCATATCTCCCTCTTCCCCATTGTCGAGGAAGATGTCCTGGATGGTACATTGGCCGCCAACCATAAAGCCGTAGTGCTGGTCGGCATCCAGTATTTGGAACCACGGGTCATTGCGTCCCTGGAGGCTTACGCCGCCGCCGGTGGAACAGTGATTCTGGGAGATGAATGCACCGTGCCGATCAAAGGCGCCATCAAACTCGGTGTGTCGGTCACGACGCATGTTTACACTGAAGCTGGTAAACTTTTCAAACAAGGCGGCGAGGTTGGACGTCTCAACGGGTTGATCGCTCGACGACCTGGCGCCTATTTCACGGAGGCTGAACCGGTCGCCAAAGCACTGACCGCGCGCTGCGCCGCGCTGGGTATCCATCCCTTCTATGCATGCGACAACCCCTATATTGCTGGCGCGCGCCAGGCGCAGGGGGATGTGGAATACCTCTTCGCCGTAAACGCTATGCCAGACGACGCGCGCGCGGTGAAGGCGAAGGAGATGAACGCCATCCAGGGTACTACGGCAACGATACGTGTGCCCGATGACGGTCGTCCGCTCTATGACGCACTGGTTGGCGGCGAGACGCCGGAATTCACGCAAAAAAAGGGTGAGTGTACGGCGAATCTTCGCTTTGGGCCCGGACAAATGCGCGTCTTCGCCCGCACGACCCGTCCTATCGCCCGCGTTGTCGTGCAGCCGCCGGTGATCTCACGTGATTTCACATTGACGCGTAATCCGTTGCGCGTCGACTGCGCCATCACGGTCGTCGACAAAGAGAATCTACCGCTGTCAGGCGCCATTCCGCTGCGCATTCGCGTTATCGATCCGCTGGCTGTTACCCGGTACGACCTTTTTCGGGCCACGGCAAACGGCATCGGCGCACTGTCGTTGCCACTGGCGGTAAACGATCCCGCCGGCGTATGGACGATTGAAGTCACCGAATTGCTGGCCAATACCAGCGGTAAGGTCGCTTTCTCCTACACGCCACCCACACAATGCGGCACCCTGTTAAGCGCGTCCCGGCGTGCGGTGCTGTTGAGCGATGATTACGAGCATATCTATAACTTCTTCCGCACCAATCGAAAGGTGACCATCATCACGGGCGCCGGCGGCTATAATGCGCCGGCGGCTGACCGACTGGTAAAGATTCTCAAACCCTATGGGGTGCAATGCACGGTGATGACGGCGACCGCAGCCAACAAGCCCGAACCACCGCCGGTCGATGACGAACTGTTCAGCAAAATGGGCGGAAAGAACAGTTGGACCGGACCGGGCGGGTTTGACGTGCCGGGGCCCGCGTTGCTGCTGGGCACGGCCGAGGATAATCCGCTGATCCGCGCCAACCTGCCGTCGCCCGCGCCATACACCGGCACTCTCCCTTATCTCCCCGGTCCGGATTTCCCCGGTCCCGGGCGCGGTTACCTGGCCTGGCAACTCGACGTCGTACGGCAAGGCATGGAATCCATCACTCTGATTGCTCCCGACGCCTTAGGAATGGACGAAGCGATCGGCACGCTGTTCGAAATCATGGCCGGGTTGTCTCCCGCAACGCCGATGACCTTGCCCTCTTCCTGCAGCCTGAAAGCGGCAACACAAGCGCCGGCGCGCACGCCAGAAGCCACGCTCCTCTGGCAGGCTATGCTGCCGGATCGCGCAGCCTGGGTAACCGCAGACGGCAACGGCAAGATCATCGCCGCTACATTGGACGAGTCGCGCGTGGAGTTGGATGCCGCCGGAAAGATGATCTCCCGCAAGGAGATAACGGCGCGCGAGATTACCGCGGGGCCGAAACTCACGGCGGCCCTTGGTTCACTCACCAATGACCGGCTAGTGCCCAATCGCATCGTCAAATACGTCCTTGCCGGGCCGACCGGTACCGCCATCGCCTACTGGGGCGGCACATTGCAAGTGCTGGATGCCGCGGGGAAAGAGCGCACGCGGCAACTCCTTCCCCAGGATATCAGCGCGATGACCTGGGCCAACACGACTTTGATCGTCTGTCTTGCCGACGGGCGAATGCTGGCATTGAAGGATAAATAGATCCTGCTCCATAGAAAAGGTGATGTATGCGCGCATGGTTTAGCCTGATAGTACTGGTAGGTCTCGGCATCCGCTGTGTTGCTGCGGGTCCGTCGATGGACCCGCACGCCACCACTTTGCCAATATACGCGTTGCCGGCGACAGCGGCGGCGGACGGCGACTTGTCGGAATGGAAAGGGGTGCCTGGAGTTGGACCAGAGCGCTTCAAATATTACGATCGGCCTGAGACCATCACCCCGTCCGCGGCATTTGCGCCGTCGCTCTATGCCGGGCGTGTGTCGGGGAGCCCCGACCTGTACTTCCTGGTGATCGTTAAAAGCCGTTGGGTGATGTGCGAGGAACGCGCGGGGTGGATCTTCGGCAGCTACCTGGAACTTTTTCTGGACTTCGGACGCCAGGCGCGCGAGAAAGCTGATCCGGAATGGTGGAAAAAAACGACCTGGACGCAGGCGCCGGAAATGTGCCAGTTCGGCTTTTCCCCGCGCACCATGGCCGCCGAAGGGAAGATCTATCGTTCGGGTACGTCGAAAGATTGGAACGTGGATTACGCCAGTGTGCCGGTAGTTGGGGGGATCGCCTATGAAATGCGCGTCGATGGCAAGAAGATCCTGGACGCCCTCCATATGACCGAGTTGCCTCCGGTCATCGGCATTGACCTGGGTATGATGTCCGTCGACTATCCAATCATTCTGGAGGGCGCCAACTGGAGCAACACCCGTGGGTTTTTCCGCCTGTTCGGCGACTGGACCTCTCATGTATATCCCAACCAGTATGGCGGTCTTTCGACTGTCCCGGTCGTACCACCAGCCGGCGAGGTGCCGGCGCAAGCGTTACCCGCCTTATACAATGACCGCACGTTGCTTGCCGATCTGCGCGCCGATATGGTGCATCGCTCCGCCGACCGACTGGCCGATCAGCTCTACTGGGCGGCGTGCCGCGGCATCAAGCTTGATCTGCCTTTTGAACGTGCGTGCATGGCCAGTGCGTCGCCGCGCCTGCGCGAGGTGTGTTTGGCGGTATTGACGTTGCCTGGTCAGGATGTCACCGCGCGAAAGGAAGCGATCCGCACCACCTATCTCCGCGCCGCCGAAAGCACCCCGCAAGCGCTGGTGCTGGCAAACCGGTTGAACGAACAGATGAAACTGGGATGTGGTGCGGATCTGGTGCGTTTATTGTCGCATCCGGACTACACAGTCGCGACGACTGCGGCATCGGCGCTGGGCATGGCCGGCAGCGCCGCCGATCTGGCGCCGGCATGCAGTGCGCTGACGGCGATAGCAAATGCAAATGGGAAGGATCCCGCGACACAAACCCACGCCGCGATCGCGCGGGTCTTTCTGCAGCCGGGCATCGATATGCTGACCTTTCGCGTGCACCCACCGCCCTTGCCCCACCGCGTCTCCACGCGCACGGTGCTGGCGAGGAACACCGACCTGTCGCGCGTTTTTGCGCCGGACAACAATACCGTATACAACGGCAGTCGATTATTGCGTGCCTGGCCCGCAAGCGGCCCTCGCGAGTTGTGGCGCTTCCAGGTGGGTAGCGGATGGTCAGCAACAATCGAGACCGGCGGTAGCGCATTCGTGATGGGGTCGCGCGACGGCAAACAATTCGCTTATTGTCTGGACGCAACCACCGGTATGCTGAAGTGGCAGCATCTGTTAGTGCCGCATGCAGCGAATTACGGGGCGGCTTCTCCGGTAGTGGACGGCGACCGGGTCTATTTTGTCGCGGAAGGCGCCGTGTTGTGCCTGCGCATCACCGATGGGAGCGAGGTATGGCGTGAAGAGCAGACGTATACCGGTCACGCCTTTGCATCGCCGCTGATCATCGGCGACACCCTTTTCCTGCCCGGACGCGCGCTCATCGCCGTGGACAAAATGACCGGCAAAGTACGCTGGCAGACGCCAGGTCCGGAGATAAGCCCGGCTTCGCTAGCCTATCAAGAGTTAGACGGCATCCCGCAAATCGTTGCCGCGGTCGGCTCAGGACCCGCGGCGGAAGTGTGGGGGATCAGCGCACGTGATGGAACGATCTTCTGGAAATACCCGATTAAAATCAACTTCGGCCTGTGCGCCTCACCGGTCATTGACGGCTCACGCGTCTTGCTCACGTCCGGGGAGCCGAAACAGGAGTTCTTCACCGCGTTGCAAATGTTCGTGGTCGACGGGAAGATTCAAGCACTGCCGGTCTATACCACCATCGATACCCAGTGCAACCAGGCGCATACACCGACAATCTGGCATGGAGCGGCGTATGGATTCAGCAGCAATGCGCTCGATTGCACCGACCCGCTGACCGGCAAACTGCTGTGGCGGCATAAAGGCGAGGGATGGAATTTCAACCAGCAACTCATCATCGCCGACGGGTTGATATTCGCGGTGAGCGGGCAGGAGTTGGCGCTAGCGGACGCTTCGCCGAAAGGGTATCGTCTGTTGGGTCGCACCACCGTGCCGGTGCGACTAACACAACAGCAACCGACCCTGGCCAATGGTCGCCTGTACCTGCGCGGCGAGCAATGGGTACTCTGCTACGCGGTCGGGGCCATGTAACGGCGGCCGCCGTAGGTGTCGTGCCAGCCCATGTAGCGCAGTCTATCGGTGCCGATATCGTCGGTTCCCAGCAAGCAGTCCGTAGATAAAATATTGTCGGTGCGATCGCCGATCTTTCCACGGGCTGCTGACACGGGAAGGACAACCTCTGGTACGACCCGAAATACTGAGACGTCATCTTCTAATGTGGAGCAAGTTATGAGTCGTTTTGTAGAATTGCTGAAGAGTGGTCCGACGTTAATTATGAGTTTGCCGGCCAATGATCCGGCGCTGGCCCGCGCCGCCCGCCACGGCGGGGCGGATGTGCTGAAAGTGCATATTCGTGTGCACCACGCCGCCAGCGGTACGCATTTCGGCACGCTTGCCGAAGAGCGACGCCGGTTAGAGGAAATTCTGGCGGTGTTCCCCGGTCCGGTGGGCATTGTCGCCGGCGCGGAAGAACCCGCCACCCCGGACGAGATGGCGGCGATTCTCGAGATGGGGTTTGATTTCTTCGATCTTTATCTCTCGCAGATGCCGGCCTGGATGTGGCGCCTGGAGCGCCTGGGGAAAACCGTGGCGCTGGAACCCGGCTATACCATTCACCAGGCGCTCGCGCTGGAAAATCTGGGAGCCGATGTGCTGGAGGCGGCCATCGTTCCCCATGATGGCTATGGAAAGTCGTTGACGGTTGCCGACCTCGTCGCCTATCGCGATTTGCACGACACAGTGGATCTCCCCATCATCGTGCCGACCCAACGCGCGATTACCCCAGAAGAAGCCACGCTGATCACCGGGGAATGCGGGATTGAGGGGTTAATGATCGGCGCCATCGTCACGGGCACTACCATCCGCGAGATCGAGACCGCGGTGGCTAAATTCAAGTCGGCACTGGCCGGATAAGGGGACGATTTACTCGGAGCTTTATACAATCTTTATACTTCTCCTACGTGTCCTTACGCGTAATTTACACCTACCGTGATATCGTAAGCATGCTACAGGATGTGGCGAGTCGATACAACCATACCCTTTTTCGCGCCTGCGGTATTGGTTGTTCGACCACAATGGTGGGAAGGGTGATGAGCAGTGCCAGGAATGGCGCACCGCGACAGCATGTTGTGCTTCCCCTTCCCATCACTGGCATTTACCTCCAATTCCATCCCGACCCCGTGCAACCGTTCCGCATGTTTCGCGTATATTATCATATAGAGTATATTCGCGACGCCTGAGTTGCGGGAGATGGGAGAGGCAATGCGGACATTTTTGTTGGTATTGGGTGTGCTGGTGATGGCAATGGGATTAGCGTCCGCGCAACCGCAAGGGTTGCTGGTCGGCGTTAAGCATGACGACGGTACAGTCACCTACCGGATCATCCGGATCAATTATCTGAATATCGAAGCGCTCTGCCAGGCTCTGGGCGGTACGACCGTCAACCTGTATGGCGCGTTGTCCTCCGGCCAGAATGGACAAAATCCCGGGTACCAGGGGTTCAACCGCTTCGGACGCCCGGATCCGTTTGGTCAGCAAGGATACACCCAACCCCAGCAGCAATACGGACCCGCCGGACCGCAAGCGCCGGGCATGGCGCCAGGTAGCGGGATACAGCAACCGCTGAACGGTACGCCGATTTTTCAACGCACCCTGAACCCGCAAGCACCGCTGGCTGCCTTCGTGCCAGGCAGCGTGTCGCAAATCGTTGGCATACGCTGAACGCCCATACGCGCTGATTGCCGCACGGCCCGCAAAGCAGTATTTTGCGGGCCGTGTGCGTTGATCGCTTCAAACGCGAGAAGCTCTGTCAGTCACGAACAACAAACCATCATTCTTCTTGTTCAATCGCCGCCTGTTCGCCGCGTAAATAGGCGCCTAATATGCCGTTGACGAACTTGCTGGATTCTTCCGCACCGTAACGTTTGGCCACCTCGACGGCTTCGTCGATGGTGACGCTGTCGGGAATGTCCGGCATTTCCATGATCTCGAAAAGCGCGATGCGTAGGACATTACGCTCGATGCCCGCGAGGCGCGACAACGCCCAGCCGCGCGAGTATGTGGTAATCACCTCATCGATGCGAGCCTGTTCGGCAAGCACTCCGCGCACCAGTTGTTGCGCAAAGTCTACGCCTTCTTCTTCAATGCCGTTCAGATTATCCGGCACGTCATCCGTCACCTCAAGTGGCGGCAATTTACCGACGTCAATCTGAAAGAGCCATTGCAGCGCCAGTTCGCGCCCTAAATGTCGTTGTTTCCGATTCATTTGTTGACCTGAATTCGTGATGCGGAGACCCACGGCAGGCAACCGCGCCTTGAACACTTCACGTGCCGCGAGAAGCCGACCGGATTACGTGTGATATTTACGCGGGACAAAATCGGTGGAGATCTGTCCGGCGCGGAATTCCTCGTCGTCCAGTATGCGCAGAAAGAGGGGAATAGTGGTCGGCAAGCCGTCGACGATCATCTCACCAAGCGCGCGCTTCATGCGCTCAATCGCTTCGGAGCGATCCTGTCCCCAGCAGATGACTTTCGCCAGCAGCGAATCGTAGTAAGCCGGCACTTCATATCCGGAGTAGAGGTGGCTATCCACGCGCACCCCGGGACCGCCGGGAGGTTGAAAAAGTTTGACGACGCCGGCACAGGCCATCATATTACGGTTGGGATCTTCCGCGTTTACCCGGCATTCCAGCGCGTGCCCGCGCAGCACAATCTCTTTTTGCGTGAAGGGGAGTTTGTCGCCGGCGGCGATGCGAATTTGCAGCTTCACCAGATCCAACCCGGTGACCATCTCGGTCACACAGTGTTCGACCTGGATGCGCGTGTTCATCTCCATAAAGTAGACTTTTCCGCGCTTATCGAGGAGGAATTCCATAGTGCCGGCGCTGACATAGCCCACGGCCTTGGCCCCTTTGACCGCAGCAGTGCCAATGGCCTGTCGTTGCTGCGGCGTGATGGCGACAGAGGGCGATTCCTCTATGAGTTTCTGATGTGATTTTTTCTGTACCGTGCAATCGCGCTCGCCCAGGTGGACCACGTTGCCGTGTTCATCTGCAAGGATCTGCACTTCAATGTGGCGCGGTTCCTCAATATATTTCTCCAGATAGACCTCTGGTTTTCCGAACGACGCCTGAGCTTCGGCCTGCGCTAACGGCAGGTTGCGTTTGAATTCTTCTTCATTGCGCACAATGCGTATGCCGCGCCCGCCGCCGCCTGCGGCGGCTTTAATCATGACCGGATACCCGAGTTTGTGCGCAACCGAGAGCCCTTCGGCCTCACTGCTCAACACGCCTTTAGTGCCCGGAATCACCGGCACGCCGGCGCGCTCCATTAACTGCTTGGCCTGCGCCTTGTCCTGCATGATCTCGATGGTGCTGGGACGCGGACCGATGAATTTTAACCCGGCGATCTCGCAATTTTCCGCAAAGGCGACGGTCTCCGACAGGTTGCCGTATCCCGGATGCACGGCGTCGCACCCGGTAATAATCGCCGCTGTGACGATATTCGGAATACTGAGGTAGCTGTCGCGGTTGGGGGGTGGTCCGATGCATACGGATTGATCCGCCATCTTCACGTGCAAGGAATTGGCGTCGGCCTGTGAATACACGGCGACGGTGGCGATTCCCATTTCCCGGCAGGCACGGATCACGCGGACGGCTATCTCACCGCGATTCGCGACAAGGATCTTCTTGAACACGGGTGTTCCCTTCTGAATCTCTTACGAAAAATGCACTTTGTACAAAAGCACATTCCGTTCTCGTCCTCGTAGGCGAGAAACAGGACAGCGCAGACGAGGACGAATGGGTCGAAGCTCTGATGAACTATCATTTGCCCGGCGTATTCATGAAGTCATTGATTTCCGGCAAACTGTGGCATTATTCGAAATGGTATGAATAATGCAGGCTTGCGGTGAAGGCATGACCTCATGGGTTAAAACTTTTCATGCCCGGGGTGCACGCAATGCACTTCGCCGGTTTTTTGATCATAGACATAAGGTTCATGACCAAGTGGGCAGGAACTGATCTGGGAGATATCCTGGACCGCGGCGAGCGACTCCGGGTAGGAGCCATCCGCGCCGCGCGCCGCTTCAATCGCCGCGCGTACCTGGCGCAGATTCTCTGAGCACTTCTCCCCGATAGCCTTTTGCAATACGCGCCCGGGCAGTGATTGCGCCGGCGCCGAGGTGACTTGCCCGGGCGCCGACCCCCCGACCGTGCGGTCAACCGGGCCCGGACCACCCGGCGCAGTGGTGGCAGGCGGTGTATCAAGACTCTGGTTCACCGTCTGCGCGGTGCGATGCAACCCCAGATAGAGCATCACGCCACCGAGAATGATGATCGCGACGATGATTAACTCGATAAATCCAGCGAATCCGCGGCTAACGCGCGGGCGGCGGCAACATTCCTGCTTCATCTTCACTCACCTCTTCGAATGGGCGAATGGCGATCAGGGATTGCCCATATTCGACCCCGGCGCCATTATCAATCAGAATCCCCTCGATCAGGCCGGATACCGGCGAGATGAGATCAGTCGGCACGTGCATCAATTCAATAGTGCCTACCAGTTGCCCGGCTTGCACCTGATCCCCCACTTGCGGGCTACCCGCCGGGAATCCGCGCTTGGCCGGGTGAAAGACCCCGACGACCGGCGCCGTGATGGTGACGGGGTCGTCGTCGATATCGGATAGCAAGGCGATATCGTTGGCGGTGCATGTCGGCAGGGGTATGGACTCTGTCGTGGGCGCCGGCGCGCGTACCACGGACAATGAAGCGTCCGCCACCGTCAATTGCAGTTCGGTGATGCCCCATTGCCCCATTAACGCCAACATTTCTTCGACGTCAGTCGCTTGAAACATAACAGCCACAGTAATCCTTTTTGCTGCTACCCCGCATTATTCATGAACACATGAATAATGCTTCGGTTAGATAGAGCTTTATTCGCTTCGCGAATAAAGCGGGCTAGCCCGCATGATTCAGGAACAGCAGAATCATGGCATAATCAATTCGGCAGAACTATAGGGTTAGACGCGTTCGATATATTTCTCGGAACGCGTATCCACGCGGATGCGATCCCCTTCATTAATGAAGAGCGGAACGGTGATCACCGCGCCGGTTTCGATTGTGGCCGGCTTGGACCCGCCGGAGGCGGTGTCGCCTTTCAAGCCTGGATCTGTCTGTGACACGAGAGCTTCGATGGTATCGGGCAGGTCAACGCCAAGAATACGACCATCGTAGGACGCCACCAGCACTTCCAGATTATCTTTGAGGAATTTAACCTGTGGACCGATCTGCTCTTTGGTCAATGCGACCTGATCAAAGGTGTCATTGTCCATGAACATGAAGTCGTCGCCACTCTGGTATAGGTACTGCAAAGGGCGTCGGTCGACACGCGCGACCTCGATCTTTTCACCAGCGCGAAAGGTTTTATCAATAACCTGGCCGGTGCTGAATTTGCGCAACCGCGTGCGCACAAAGGCGCCGCCTTTGCCCGGTTTGACGTGCTGAAATTCGACTATCTGATATACATCACCGTCCATTTCGATCGTCAGCCCATTTTTAAAATCGGTGGTGCTTGCCATAACAGCCTCCCTGGTTGAATCGAGATAGTTTACCAATTCGGCGGGTCGTGCGTCAAGAAAAACACACGTCGGTACGTGCTGCACGACGAGTGAGAGCCAATAATAGACTAGCCCGCGGATAAAGTCTAATACATGGGCTTCCAGTCGATCGCGCAAGAAATAAAACTGATTTTCTAAAAAAATATAAAAACCTTGGGAAAGGCGCTCAGATATATGGCATAAACAGGTGGGGGGGGAACACCCTGAGCCAGGAGTCAGCGATGGCTCCTGGCAGGGTATTCAGCAGTGGGCACATCGAGAAAGCGCCATTGTCCTCGCACCGAAGATTGACAGACCTGCCGGGCCAACTGTTGACCCCAAAAATCCGAAGAACATCAATATCACCATCGACCCCAACACCATCGATAGCAAAAAGAACCCAGGCGCACCGGCCTGGCTCGGCTATGCGCTGTCGCGGGCCAATTACCGCAACGATCA
>Ga0118677_10005004_pt1 | contig 23607 bp, 25 predicted proteins | sample AliMusrvi5mmetaG_FD_86154 | JGI IMG/M metagenome (GOLD analysis project Ga0118677, IMG submission 86154)
GATATGTTCTCTAAAATAGAGGTCAACGGTGCTCACACAAATCCTTTATATGTTTACTTGAAAAAAGAGGCTGGCGGAGTTTTAGGAACTGAAGTTATCAAGTGGAACTTTACGAAGTTCTTAGTTGATAAAAACGGAAAAGTAGTCAAACGCTACGCACCATCGACTACGCCTCAAGATATAGATGAAGATATAAGAAAACTGCTTTAAAATATATCAATCAACAAATAAACCCTACGAATAAAAACATATAAATCATAAACTTCTTTTATCAATGTGTAAAAGGATTTATGATGTTATGTACCAAATGTAATGAAACTTTTGATATTAAAGAATCATCCTCAAAAATATACTGGATGAGTGAGTTTGCTGAACTTTCTCAAAAAAGCAGACTTTTTGTTGAAAAGATGGGATTTGAAGTCTTAGATCATGAAGGTATATCTTATATCGAAGTTGAAAAGACTAAACAGTTTTTTACAGATAATGTTGTTCTTATAGCTGAGCATTTTAATGACCTTGAACGTAACTCCATTCGGCTTGTCATCGCTTATGCGGGCGAGAGTTTTAACTTTCATTCAGTTTTAGGTGCAAAAAATCTGCAACGTTATATCAATATCATCGAAGACAGAGAGTTCTTTGATATTGTAAATAACAAAAGTCTCACCTCTTACTTTCAGCCCATCATTAAAGCAAGTGACCGTTCTATTTATGGTTATGAAGCCCTTATTCGTGGAGTAAAAGAGGATGGAAGTCTGATGTTTCCAGACGAACTTTTCGTAAAATCTGCTCGTAATGATATAAACTTTAAATTTGACAGAATTTGCCGTGAATCGGCTTTGAAGACTGCAGCCGTAAAAAGAGTACAGCAAAAAGTGTTTATCAACTTTATTCCCACTGCCATTTATGATCCTGAATTTTGTCTCAACTCGACAGTAAAATGGGCGAATCAATTTGAATTTGATCCATCAAATATCATCTTTGAAGTGGTTGAAACAGAAAATGTTAAAGACCAAGAACATCTGAAAAAGATTTTGACATTTTATAGAGAACAAGGGTTTAAAATAGCGCTTGACGATGTTGGAGAGGGCTACTCAAGTCTTAATATGCTTGTGAATTTACGACCAGATATTATCAAAGTAGATCGTAATATTATTGAAAATATCCATCAAAATCCACTCAAACAGTCTGTTTATAAAGCACTGTTTACTATGGCAAAAGATCATGGCATAGAAGTACTTGCAGAGGGCGTTGAAACTGCTCAAGAACTCGCGATGATCGAAACTCTAGGTGTGGATTATATACAGGGCTATTACTTTGGAAAACCTACCGCTGAACCTATTAGAAAAATTGACACAAAGAGATAGATCATGAATGACTATATACCAAAAGCTTTTAGCTTTGACCCAGATGAACGTGGGCACTTTGGAAAGTTTGGCGGGCGTTTTGTGCCAGAAACCTTGATGCCTGTACTTATAGAACTCGAAACTATGTATAAATCACTTCGTTTTGATAAGGAGTTTTGGGCCGAAGTAAACTACTACTTTAAAGAGTATGTCGGGCGCCCATCTCCGCTTTATAGAGCTGACACCATCTCTAGAGAGCTTGGAGCAAACATCTATCTTAAACGTGAAGATCTTAACCACACAGGTGCGCACAAGATAAATAACACCATCGTTCAGGGGATTCTTGCAAAACGGATGGGCAAAAAAAAGGTGATAGCTGAAACGGGCGCAGGACAACACGGCGTGGCAACGGCGACAATAGCGGCTTTGATGGGACTTGAATGTGAGATATTTATGGGTGCCAAAGATGTGGAGCGCCAAGAACTCAATGTTTTTCGTATGAAACTCCTCGGCGCAAAAGTCCACGCAGTACAAAGCGGAAGCAAGACTCTTAAAGATGCGATGAACGATGCTATTCGTCACTGGGTGAGCCACGCAAGAGATACTTTTTATATCATCGGAACAGCGGCAGGTCCGCATCCATATCCATTGATGGTACGTGATTTTCAAGCCATCATCAGTTATGAAGCCAAAGTGCAGATCATGGAGCAAGAGGGAAAAATGCCAGACTACGTTGTTGCGTGTATTGGCGGAGGAAGCAATGCTCTTGGGATGTTTACCCATTTTATAGAAGAAGAGGCAACGCAGTGTATCGGCATAGAAGCGGGCGGATTTGGACTTCATACTAAAAAGCATGGAGCAAGTCTAGCTCTTGGCAAACCAGGGATCTTGCATGGACAGCTGAGTTATCTTTTACAAACACAAGATGGACAAGTTGAAGAAGCGCACTCCATCTCAGCTGGACTTGATTATCCAGGAATTGGACCTGAACACTCTTATATGATGGAGCATGGCAAAGTCATTTATGACAGCATTACGGATGATGAAGCGATGGAGGCTTTTGTCTGGTTAAGCCGGGCTGAGGGGATTGTCCCAGCTTTTGAAAGTGCACATGCAATAGCGTACTTGAAAAAAATACCTCGCGAAGAGATAAAAGATAAAACGATCATAGTAAGTCTCTCAGGACGCGGGGATAAAGATATGATTCAAGCGATGGCGATCTTAAAACTCTAAAGGAGATCAGATGTCAAAGATAGTATGGATAATAGGCGCTAGTAGTGGGATCGGTTTGGAACTTGCAAAACTGTTTGTGCAAAATGGCGATAAGGTAATCGTGACTTCAAGAGATGCCCAAAATGCAAAAGCGTTTGTTGGGATTAATGTGCATAAAGTCTCTATGGATGTTTCAGATATAGCTTCAACGAAAGAGGGTGTCAAAAAAGCGTGGGAGTTTTATGGTGGCATTGACTTGTGCTTTTACAATGCTGGAGTTTATGAGAGCATGAAGATGCAAGAGTGGAATATAGAGCATTTTATCAGTATGAATAATATCAACTATCTGGGTGCTTTGCGTGTCATCACAGAAGTGGTACCTCTTTTTGAGCTTCAAGGGCATGGACGAATGGTTTGTAATGCAAGTATTTCGAGTTATTTTGGACTTCCTTATGGTGGCGGATACAGTGCGCCAAAAGCGGCACTTTTAAATCTTTGTGAATCGCTTCAACCTGAACTTAAGGCAAAAAATATAGAGCTTCAAGTGATCAACCACGGTTTTGTTAAGACAAGACTTACTGCTAAAAATTCGTTTGAGATGCCACAGCTGATGGAAAGTTCTGAGGCGGCGCAAAAGATATTTAAAGGTTTGCAAAAGCCTTATAGATTTGAGATCAGATTTCCAAAGTTTTTAACTTCTGTACTTTATCTTTTAAAAGTGTTGCCATATTCACTCTCTTTTGCCCTTACAAAAAAGGCGCTTTGATGGACTTACATGTAAAGGAATATGCTCGTTTTTTTGAGAACCTAAGAGCGGATGATGGGATAGAACATTACAAAAATATCTTTGCCAAAGATGCCATTTTTGAAGATCCATTTCAAAGGGTTCAGGGTATCGAGGCTATATATAAGGTTTTTGAGCATATGTTTACTTCACTGCAAGAAGCAAAATTTAAAGTTTTAGAGATTGTTTGTGGTGAAAACATAGCCTATCTCAAATGGAAATTCATTTTCTATAGAGATGCTCAGTACTCTTCTTTTGAGGGTGTCAGCAGGGTTGTATTTGATGAAAATCAAAAAGTTCTCTCTCACATCGACTACTGGGACGCAGCTCAAAATGTGTATGAAAAAATCCCACTTCTTGGAAGCGTTCTAAGATATATAAAAGGAAAAATCAGTGCCTGAGAGTTCAGCGAAAAAACTTTTTTATTACGCGCTTCCTGCGATGCCCATCGCACTTCTTGGGCTTCCTCTTTATGTCTATCTTCCTACGTTTTATACGCAAAATGTGGGTTTAGGTGTTTTTGCAGTGGGTGTTATCTTATTTTTAGCAAGAGCTTTTGATATGCTTCTTGATCCACTACTTGGCTATTTGAGTGATCGCTTTTTTAGTCGTCAGAAGATGATGGCAGTAGGTGCTGTGATCTTACTTGGCTCTTTTTATGCCCTCACGCATCCCATGTCGCAATATTCTACGCTTTGGTTGCTCCTGTTTTCTGTGCTCGTTTATTTTGGATGGAGTATGATAAATATTCCCTATTTGGCTTTGAGTGCGGATATCAGCCTCTCTTTGGGTTATGAACAATGTTTTATTTGTCTTATTGCCTCTTACGATGATTCTAGTTTTAGATGGCATACGAGATAGTTCTATCAAAACACAGGCAAAAACGATCAGAAAAGTCTTTACCGATTTTTATCGTGAGATATCTCTGTCAAAGCGAGTCTTTTTTGCCTTCTTTTTAAACAACTTTGCAAATGCTATCCCTGCGACGCTCTTTTTATTTTACGTGGAGCTTGTCATCAAACGTCCTGATCTCACCGGAATACTTTTGATACTCTACTTTGCAAGCGGTATGCTCGCACTTCCACTTTGGACCGCTCTTGCAAAAGTGATGAGTAAAAAAAGCGTGTGGATTCTCTCTATGATGATGGCATCTTCATTTTTTGCCTTTGTACCTTTTTTTGGTGAGGGCGATGTTGTCTATTTTGGAATTATTACGGTTTTAAGTGGGCTTAGTTTGGGTGCTGATATGGCTTTACCAACCTCCATTCAGTCTGACGTGGCGCGCTCGATGAGTAGGGAAGAGAGCAATGTAAGCGGTACACTTTTTGGCTTTTTTTCGATGCTTACAAAACTCTCTCTCGCTTTTGGAGTTGGGGCTAGTTTTGGCATTCTCGGTTTTTTTGATTTTGATCCTAAAATGCCTACGGTAGTCTCACTGCATCTGCTGAGTTATGTCTATTCACTTTTGCCTATCACTTTAAAACTATTTTCCATCGCAGTTCTTCTAGGCTATGAAGAGAATCCACATTAACTGACATATTTGCTATACAAAAGAACTCTCTAAAACTATAAAATCGCAGTATGAAAAAGATAATACTATTTGCTTTATTGGTTTTAGATCTCTTGGCCTCATCTCCAAGTGCGCTCTCTTTTGTAGATGCTAAAAAATTCTCAGGCCTTTGGTATGAGATGGCTCGTACTTACAACAGCTATCAAAAAGAGTGTGTGGCTTCAAGTGTGGAGTATCTTTTACAAGATGATGGCACTTATGATGTGAACAATCGCTGCTTTAAAAATGTGATCGGTGGAAAACTCATAGAGTATAACGGCACAACAAAAAGTGAGCAGGGAAGTTCAATGTCACACTTGAAGATGCGATACTTTTTTGTATTTGCTAGAAGCTATAAAGTGGTTTACTTAGATGAAGACTACAAAACAGCAGTTGTGTGTGACAAAGATATGGATCAAGTATGGATCATGTCCCGTACACCTCGCCTTGCGCCACAAAAACTAGATCAAATACTCACTTTTTTAGACAAATATATGGATACTAAAAAATTTATCATCACACCACAAGATCCACAAGGAAGATACAAATGAAAATAGCCGTACTTGGAGCTGGAATCAGTGGACTTGGATCTGCGTACATTCTCAGCCAAAAATATGAAGTCGATCTATATGAAAAAGAGAATCGTCTAGGCGGACATGCACGAACGACGATGGTAAAAGAGGGCAGTAAAGAGTTTGGCGTAGATACTGGCTTTTTGGTTTTCAATCATGCAACTTATCCACTTTTAACAAAGCTTTTTGAGGTCTTACATGTAAAGATAGAAAAGAGCGATATGAGCTTTGGATTTTGGGATAAAGTGAGTAATGTCGCTTACAATGCTCAAACTCTTGGAGGCGTATTTTTTCAAAAGAAAAATCTTTTCTCTCTCACACATTACAAAATGATCTATGACATTATGAGCTTTAATAAAATAGCAAACGCAGACGTAGAAAATGACACCAAAGAGCTTGATAAAAGTTTAGGCGAATATATTGCTCCTTATGGAGAAGCTTTTAAACAAAGATATCTTTTGCCAATGGGCGCGGCTATCTGGTCGACTCCGAGCAATAAAATGGATGATTTTCCAGCACGTACTTTTTTGCAGTTTTTTAAAAATCACGGACTTTTGGGTGTCAGTACGCAACACCAGTGGCTTACAGTAAGTGGCGGTTCTATCAACTATGTCAATGTAATCAAAGAGCATATCAGCGGAAAGATTATTTTAAATAGTGATGTAGTCGAAGTGTTGCGTGAGGATGGTGGAGTCAAACTTGTTCATGCAGATGGATCAGTATCTTTGTATGACAAAGTCGTGATGGCTACGCATGCACCCCAAACTCTGGGGCTTTTAAAAGATGCAAGTGTGGAGGAAAAAAAGGTACTTGGTGCTTTTGCTTACAAAGAAAATGATGCCCTTCTTCACAATGACACGCAAGCTTTGTATCCAGATAAAAATATTTATGCCGCATGGAACTATAAAAGTGGTGTGAATGCTGAGGCTGTAACACTTTCTTACTGGATCAACAGATTGCAAAATCTTGATTCAAACAAAGAGTATTTTGTTTCACTCAATGAGATCGATTCGCTCTCACATGTCATAGAACGCATTAGTTACGCGCATCCGCAGTTTGATAAAAAAGCGATCGATGCACAAAAGCATAAACATACTATTGATGGCAAAAACAACACTTACTTTGCAGGAGCATACTGGAGATATGGTTTTCATGAAGATGGACTTTGGAGTGCAAATGATGTCGCACACCAACTAGGATGTGCGTTATGAGCCATCGGTTTTATGATGGAGAGATCTTCCATAAGCGTTTTATTCCAACGGAGCATAAATTTACCTATCCGTTTTTTATGCTCGATATTGATGTGCAAAATCTTAGCACCCTTCACAATTCTCTCTTTACAATTAAGGGTTTGAATCTCTTTGCATTTAAGGCAAAAGACCATTTTGGCACAAGTGATGATTTCTTTAAAAACATAGAAGAACTGTTGAAAAAATTTGATCTCAAAGCAACGCCTCAGATGCGTTTTATCACGCTTCCGAGAATTTTTAATTTTGTATTTAATCCCATCAGTACGCTCATACTATTTAATAAAAATACTCCAACAACGCTTTTAGCAGAGGTGCATAACTATAACGGCGGAAGAGTTGTATATGAAGTGAAACTTGAACAAACAGGTGAGGGAAATTTTAGGGGTGAAGTGCAAAAAAATATGTATGTTTCTCCGTTTTTAAAAAGAGATGGACGTTATGTTTTTACCCTTTCTTATAATGAGCAAAAGTTGGCTCTTAGCATTGTTTTATACCAAGATGGAGTGAAAACTCTTGTCGCATCCTTGAGTGCTCAAAGTCGTGAATTTAGTGCAAAGCAGATACTAAAACTCTTTTGCAAACACAGCTTTTTAACTTTTGGCGTAGTCACGCGAACGCTGTGGCAATCATTTTTACTAAAAAGAAAAGGGATGCAATTCTCTTCACCACAACCATCTGATACATTAAGGAGAACCTAAAATGAAAGGTTTTTGGAGCAAACTCGGACATAAGTTTTTAAGCACTTTAGAGTATGGCAATCTAGAAGTGCACTATCCTCACGGAGAAGTAAAGCATTATGGAGATGGAAATGGCTACCATGTAAGCTTACATCTCCACAAATCACAGTTTTTTAAACGTCTCTCATTTTTTGGAGATATTGGTTTTGCGGAGAGTTATATGGATGGCGATTTTGATTGTGATAATCTTGGAGATCTCATCGAGATAGCGCTTATCAACTCTCATAAACTCGGCATCAAAAGTGAAGATTATAGTAAAAATCGTTTTAGTAATCTCTTGCCAAATTTTAATCGCATCAAACATTTACTGCGTAAAAATTCTAAAACAAAAGCGCAGAAAAATATTGCTGAGCATTATGATCTTTCAAATGATTTTTTTACGCTGATGCTAGATAAATCTATGATGTACTCAAGTGCTGTTTTTGCAGATAAAAATGAGTCTTTATATGATGCGCAGATGAGAAAGATAAAGCTTTTAGCCCAAAAGCTCAACGTCAAAAAAGGCTCAAAAGTCCTAGAAATAGGTTCAGGATGGGGCGCGATGGCGATTTATTTGGCAAAAGAGTTAGAGTGCGAGGTTACAACAATCACACTCTCAAAAGAGCAAAAAGAGCTTTGCCATAAAAGATTTAAAGAAGAAGACGTTGATGAAAATATCAAAATACTTCTCAAAGACTATCGTGATCTTGAGGGGCAGTTTGATGCCATTATCTCTGTAGAGATGTTTGAGGCAGTGGGAAGCGAATATTTTGATATCTTTTTTAAACAGTGCCAGTCGCTTTTAAAACCTGAGGGTGTTCTTGTGATGCAGGTTATCACCATTCCAGACCAAAGATACGCGGCTTACTCAAAGAGTACAGATTTTATACAAAAATATATCTTCCCAGGCGGGCATCTACCAAGTGTAAGCAAAGTGCTTCAAGTCACATCAGAACACACTCGTTTCAATCTTTTACATCTTGAAGATTTTACTGAGGATTATGCAAAGACTTTACATATTTGGGATGAGAATTTTACAAAAAATCTCTTACATGTAAAGGCTCTTGGCTTTGATGGATACTTCATTCGTATGTGGAAAATGTATCTTAAATACTGTGAAGCAGGATTTATCACTAGAAATATTGGGGTGATGCAGTTTGTATTTACCCAAGATCAAAATATGAATTTAAATAAAGGATTACTATGAAACTCAAAACTTTTTTTGGCGTACTTGCATGTACGATATTTGCAGGGTGTTCTTCGATGCAGATGGAGGATTTTGCAGGAACAACTCCTGAGTTCGTTCCGCAAAAATACTTTAATGGTCACCTTCGAGCTTATGGGATAGTCAAAGGTGTGGATGGTAAAATTATAAAAAGTTTTAAAGGTGATCTTGTAGGAAGCTGGGATGCAAAAGGTGTGGGCACTTTAGATGAGCATTTTCTCTATAGTGATGGCATAAAACAGCACCGCGTTTGGACGCTTCGCCCGACTCATGAAGCCAAAACATTTATGGGAACGGCGGGAGATATCGTAGGCGAAGCGCCGATGGTAGCAAATGGCAATACAGTGATGCTAGATTACACGATGCGAGTTCCATACAAAGACTCCACCATCGATATCAACGTGCGTGACTGGCTGCATCTTGTGCAAGATGGCGTGATCATCAACCACTCGAAGATGAAAAAGTTCGGTTTTCAAGTCGGAGAGTTAGTGATTACTATTATAAAAGATCCTGAAAATGAAAACAGATTAAATTAAAACGGCTACGCTCCATCAAAATGTCACAAGAGATAGAGAGCGAAATAGTAAAATTACTTTTCTGGGCTTTGTGTCATGAGAGAACGAACTGATTCTTGATCAAGCAGATAGCCCTTGATCTCATTTTCTGTAATGGCAGTTGCGATAGTGACGTTTTTAGAAACAAGACTGGCAGTGTTAACGATACATTGTTCCAAGGGCTTTAGCGTATAAGTCGTTGTGAAGTTTACATCCAGTATAAACCGACAAAAAAGGCATACAAAAAACTTCTCTCATTTTATAAAATAAAATAAAAAATGAAGGCAGATTTTATGAAAAGAGCAATTTTACTTTTAAATATGGGCGGACCCAATAATCTTGATGAAGTGCAAATTTTTTTACACAATATGTTCAATGATAAAAACGTCATCAACGCACCAAAACTAATCCGAATGCTTGTGGCTAAACTCATTATTTTTAAGCGTCTTGATGAAGCCAAAGGGAACTACAAAGCTATTGGCGGGAAATCTCCGATAGTGGGATATACACAACAACTCATCGAGGCACTGAGCTTACATGTAGACGCAACGGTTCATATGGTGATGCGCTACACACCGCCATTTGCAAAAGATACGCTCAAAAACCTTCAAGAGGTAGATGAGATCTACGCCATTCCTCTGTATCCTCATTACTCATCAACAACTACGCTCTCAAGTATGCAAGACTTAGAGAAATCTATGAAAAATCTTGGCATCAAAGCAAAACTCAAAACCATAGACAAATATTATAAAAATGAAAAATATAATCAGGCAATAGTCGAGCGTATCAAAGAGTCTTTGGGAAATGCAGATGCGAGTGAGTATGAGCTTGTTTTTTCAGCGCATGGACTGCCTCAGAGAATCATCGACAAAGGTGACCTTTACCAAAGACATATCAAGTATAATGTTTTTTATGCAAGAAAAGCTTTGATGCAAGCGGGAGTTGAGTTTCATAAAACCCATCTTGCGTATCAGTCGCGTCTTGGGCCACTCGAATGGATTCGTCCCTATTTGGAAGATAAGCTCCAAGCTCTAAAAAAGAAAAAAGTGATAATTTACCCGATAGCTTTTACGGTTGATAACTCTGAGACTGAGTTTGAGCTTGAGATCGAGTATAGAGAAAAAGCGCAGGAGATGGGATTTTTGGATTATCGCGTAGCAAAAGCTGTGAACAATCATCCACTTTTTGTAGAGAGTTTAAAAGAGATTTACGAGGAGCTAAAGTAGTGTTAGAATATGCAGTTGTCGGTTCTGGAATAGGTGGATGTTCCATCGCGGCTTATCTTGATGCAAAAGGGCATAAAACTGCACTTTTTGAAAAAGATAGCCATCTTGGCGGATGCAGTTCCACTTTTAATCGTAACTCTTACATGTACAACTCTGGAGCGACAACTTTAGCGGGATATCAAGAGGGACACATCGTCAAATCTCTTTTTGATGCCATAGGCTATAAACCAAAACTTCTAACGACAGATCCAGCTATCGTGATACTACAAAACGGAAAAGAAACTCCAAGATTTAGGGACTTAGAAAAGTTTTTAGCAGTTGTAGAACAAAACTATCCTCATCCAAAAAATCGAGAGTTTTGGACGCTTGTATATGAACTCAACAAGAAATTTTATTCAACTGATGGATACTATTATTCTAACCGTTCATTGTTTAAAAAAGCGGTTTCACTTCTTAGCTATACACCCATTTTTATGAAGTTTTTTCGATATTTTTTCTCAAATGCAAAAACCTTTTTAGACCATTTTTTTGGCGGCATAGACAAAGAATATCTTGATTTTTTAGAAGCTCAGATTATGATTGTAGCTCAGGCAAAAAGTTCTGAGATAAACTTCTTTACCTGTGCGCTTGCTCTTGGATATACCTTCAATGAAACCCATTATGTGTATGGTGGAATGGGTGCGCTTTTTGATGGAATGAGTGCAAATATGCAAGATGTGAGAAAAAATGCTGAAGTGAAAAAAATAGAAAAAAAAGAGGGATACTACAAACTCTACACAAAAAATGAGGTGATAGAGGCAAAAAACGTGATCTTAAACTCCACAGTGTATGAGAGTGCAAAACTTTTCGATGAGAGTTTGATACAAAAATATTATCAAAAATACGAAAAGCTCGACAATCATCAAAGCTCTTTTATGCTCTATCTCACTATCAAAAGTGATGCAGATTTTTCCCATCATTATCAGATCATTCAAGATGAAAATTTTGAGATGACTCTTTCAAAGGCATTGTTTGTCTCATTTTCAGACAAAGATGATGAGCAAATCGCGCCAAAAGGCTACTACTCCATCACAGCTTCCATCCATACAGATACGAGATTTTGGGAAAAAGATGCAGATTATAAGGCAACAAAAGAGAGATTAAAAAACTTACTGCTAGAATCATTGATGAAAAGTCTCGGTATCCAAAACTCTCAAATAGTTGATTGTTTTGCTGCGACAGCAAGTACCTTTACAAGATATATTAACCGTTCTCAACTTGGAGGCAATGCGATCACTATGAAAAACTTTCTCCCTTTTTTACCATCAAACGACACACGGATAGAAGGACTTCACAACGTAGGTGACACTGTTTATGCCGCTCAAGGTTGGCCGGGTGTAATGCTTGGTGTCAACAATCTAAAGAGGCTTTTAGATGTATGATATTGCCTTACATGTAAAGCTAAAAGACTGGCTTTATATTCTCATATTTGGTCTTGTTTTTGGCTCTTTTTTGTCCGCTTTTGGTTATGTGCTTTTAGAAAAAGATTGGCTAGAAGGTGCTTTATATGGCGTGCTTCTGGGATTTAGTATCACTTTTTTATCTTTGGTTTTTATCTCTTTTATGAATCACTTTGTGTTACCAAAAGTAAGCTCCAAATACTGGCTTCTTTTAGCGATAGTTTTTTCCTTTTTATCAGGCTTTTTTGGGACTCTTTTAAGTGTGTTTGTTGCACAAAAAATGCGGATAGAACTCATCGCTTTATTTGAGACAAGTTCTATTGGGATTGCTGCGATTATCGGCGTTTTGACCTATCTTTTAGGTGCGCTTTTATACAGATTTGTACGGATGAGAAATGAAAAAGAGCTTGTCGATGGCAACTATATCAAAAGCCGTCTCTCTTCACTTGAAACTCAGTTAAATCCCCATTTTTTGTTTAACGCTCTTAACTCCATCGCAGAACTTATCCATACGGATGTCAACAAAGCCGAAGAAGCGGTGCTCAAAGTTTCCTCATTTTTACGCAATACCATGAGCGAAGAATCGCATATCAGCATCAAAAATGAGCTCTTACATGTAAGGGATTATGTGGAGCTTGAAAATATCCGTTTTGCAGATAAAATATCCTTACATGTAAGCGATTTTATGCCAAATTATAAGATTCCAAAATTTTCCATTCAGCTTTTAGTAGAAAATGCGATTAAGCACGGTTTTATTCAAAAAGAGAAAAATCTCAATATCAAAATCTCTTTTGATGAGCAAAAAAAAGTGCTTATCGTCAAAAATGACGGCAAAGCGATGAAGAGCAGTAAATTTGGGATAGGGCTTACAAATCTTAACCAGAGACTTGAACTTTTATGCAAAGGTTATTTAGAAGTGATTGACAAAGAAGAGCCAACATTTTATATACATTTAGGAGAATGCCATGAAAATACTCGTAGTTGATGATGAACAACTCGCCCGCGCTCGTGTGATACGGATGCTAACAACCCTTGGATATAAAGATATTTTAGAAGCCACAAATGCGGATGAAGCCATAGAAATAGTAAGAGAAAATGAGCTAGATCTTGTTTTACTTGATATCAATATGCCAGGTGTGAGCGGCATAGAACTCGGTCATGAACTCAAATATCTAAAAAATAATATCGCAATTATCTTTCAAACAGCCTATGAAGAACACGCGTTAGAAGCTTTTGAAATTGGAGCTCTTGGATACTTGGTAAAGCCTTTTAGTATTGATCAACTCTCAACAACACTTTCTCGCGTGGTAAAGCAAAAAGAGAGTGATAGTTCATACAAGTTGATGAGTAAAAATGGTGAGCACTATTATTTGCTTAAACCTGAAGATATTTTTTATGTTAAAGCTGATCTCACAGAGGTGATGCTTCGTACATCAAGCGGATTTTCTTACTCTTCTCAGAAAATTTCAGATTTGGAAAATAAGCTAAAAAATTATGGATTTATAAGGATTCATCGCTCATATCTCATCAATCCTGACAAGATAAAAGAGATGATTACGATAGAGCAGAGTAAACTAAGATTTTCATTTAACGGGATTTCAGACACGATAGAATCAAGTAAAGATGGAGCAAAAGAGTTTAGAAATCTTTTTTCTAACTAAACTCTTTGAGGGTTTAAGCGTCATACGCATCGTAAGCGATGGATGCGGCTTTTTCTTTGTAGGTCTGGAAAGGTTCTTTTTCTTGTGGTCTGTTGTTTAAAATTGCGTTTAATTCATCATTGCGATCTCTTAAAATATCTTCAAACTCATTTTTATTGAGTGGTTTGTCATCTTCAAATTTATCAAGTAAAATATTGCTTTGACCTGCGAGGATGAGATAGCTCAGATTGCCATAATCAACCATCACGATCCTGTTAACCTGATCAAGCTGTTTTGAAAAGCGCACTTGCAAATCTTCATGTATTTCAGTTTTTGCACCAAACATCCAAGGTTTTTTGAGTGGTTTTGCACTTGAAGCGCTTGGCTTAGTTTGAGAGATGACGGCTCCCATCTTCTTTTTAAGATAAAAAACAAAGCCGAGTGTCGCAAGCAATATAGCCATAACGACATAGTATCCTGCAGATATTTGTAAATCAGGTCCTGTAGGTAGAGCTGTTGAGGCAGCTGCAGCTGTAGCATTTGGTTCTGTAGCAGCAGCTCCTTGTTTATCAAGTCTCAGTCTTAAACCATAAGAATCTACAGTTTTAGAAGCCTGTACTTGCACATCATTTGGGACAACAGCCACAATTTGTGTATAACTTGTGATCGGACTGATAGTAAGCTCAGAGATAAATTTAGAATTTAAAGATTTTGTCTTCTCAGACTCTATAGACGCACCATCAAGCTTGATAATTATCTTACCATCGAGTGTTTGCTGGGAAATAACACCATCATAAGGCGTGTCAAAGGTAAGCATTACATCTACTCTGTCACTTCTTTCATAAACGTTATAGCTTAAGATCTTTGATGCAAAAAGCATAAAAGGGATTAAGAGTAAAAAGAGGATTTTTTTCATAGTTTTTCCTTCGATAGATGGTATAAGACAGCACTTGAATTAAGCACTTCATTAATACGGATTGCAAGATTTTTTTCATAAACCATGACTTCGCCTTTACCTAAAATACGACCATTGACATAGGATTCTACACTTTCTCCGGCAGGTTTTTTAAGGTCAATGACTGAACCTCTTTCAAGTTGAAGTATGTCACGAATGGTGAGTTGTGTTTCTCCAAGGTCGGCGACAAACTCCACTTCCATATCCAAAAGACCTTCATAATTCATCCATGAAAGTTCTTCTGTTTCATTAAACTCTTTCTCACTGTGGTACGGCATTTTATTCCTTGATCGCTATGAGTATACTGCCATTTTTTAAAGAGATTCTATTCATTCCATCGCAGAGAAGATTGAATTTTTTCGTCTCTAAAAACAGAGGAGTTTTAATATTGAAAACTTTTGCATCATTGCTCTCTTGAGCTAAGACTTTTGCGCTTCCAACAATCATATTTGTTGTTTCAAGTAACATATCTTGAAGCGTTTCATCGTTACTATCATCTTCAAAAAGAAATATTCCACAAACATCTTGTAAAAGCTCTTTTGACAAAGCAACATACACAGTATGAGGTTTTTCGTTTTCAACTATCTCTATACTAGCAATAAGCATTCTCATTTTTGGAATGGTGGTTTTAAAAGTGTAGGGCTCTCTTATTTGATGTTCACAAAAATTTGTCGCCGCTTTTGTAATTATAGATAACATTTTTGTCCAAGTTGCAAAATTTAGTAGATTATACGTTATACAAACCTAAAATTATATTAATACACTCTCCAATTATACGTCTTCATAAGCTATTCTTGGGTATAATCGAGGGAAAATTAAGCATGAAGAGAGTGTATGGCGGAACTACTATTACTTGGCGGTTTTGTTGGATTTTTATCAGGTTTTTTTGGAATAGGTGGCGGAACTGTTTTAGTTCCACTTCTTCTTTTCTTGGGCTATGATATTAAGGTTGCTATTGGAATTTCTGTTGTACAGATGGTCTTTAGCTCGATCTATGGAAGTTACTTAAATCTTAAAAAAGGCACTTTAGATGTGATAATGGTCTCCATTATTGGTCTTGGTGGTTTTATAGGCGCACTTTTTAGCGGATATATCGTTTCTCATGTTGATGGAAAAATATTACAGTTACTTTTTTTAAGTTTTGCAGTTTTTGCACTTTTGAGACTTTTTTTTAAAGTGAAAGTACATGGAAAAGAGAAAAACACTCATCCTATTATACTTTTTATTATGGGGTTTATTCTTGGGATGCTTGGTGCATCTATTGGAGTCGGTGGTTCTATTTTACTTGTACCTATCTTGGTAGGTTATTTTAATATAAAACTAGCAAAAGCTACTTCTGCAAGTCTATTTTTTGTAATGTATTCATCTATTTCAGGATTTATTTCACAAAGTTATCATGGAATAATCGATTATCACAGTGGCCTCATTATAGGAGTGGCTTCGCTTATCGGTGTCTATTTTGGTGTTATACTCAAGCATAGAACAAGTGAAACATTACAAAGAAGAACACTTGTATTGTTGTATGTTTTTGTGGTTGCTTATTTGACTTATAGAACATTTTTTAAATAGGAATAATTATGATAAAAATATTTGGTGCGCGCGAAAATAATCTAAAAAATATCTCTTTGGAAATACCAAAAAATAAGCTTGTTGTTTGTACAGGACTCAGCGGAAGTGGAAAGTCCACACTTGCTTTTGATACACTTTATGCAGAGGGACAAAGACGCTATATTGAATCACTCTCATCTTATGCAAGACAGTTCTTGGATCGCATCGGAAAACCTGATGTAGATAAGATAGAAGGGCTTACTCCTGCCATTGCAATAGATCAAAAAACAACTTCAAAAAATCCACGTTCGACTGTCGGAACGATTACTGAAATTTATGATTATCTTCGTCTTTTATATGCTCGTGTAGGCGTACAACATTGTCATCAATGCGGTAAAAAGATTACGCAGATGAGTGCTGAAGATATTATCAACGAAGTCTTGAAATTTCCAGATGGCGCAAAAGTAGTCATCTTGGCTCCGATTGCAAGAGAAAAAAAAGGCTCATTTGGGGAGATACTAGAATCTCTTGTGCAAAAAGGGTATGTTAGAGCGATGATAGATGGCGTTATGGTCAGACTCGATGAGGAAATAGAACTCTCTAAGACCAAAAAACATACTATCAAAGTAGTCATTGATCGTCTTGTAATAAGTGAAGATAACAAAGATCGTATCGCACAGGATGTTGAAAAAGCACTTAAGCAAAGTTATGGTGAGGTCGAGATAGATATCTTAAATCATGAAGAGTTAGGTCTTAAAGACGCAAGCATCCATTACAGCGAACACAATGCCTGTTTTGACTGTAAAATCAGTTTCGATGAGCTTGAACCTCTTTCTTTTTCATTTAATTCACCAAAAGGTGCTTGTCCTGAATGTGATGGACTTGGTGTTCGTTATGCGCTTGATAATGACAAGATTATTGACGGTGACCTTACTATTGAAACTGGAGCTGTTAAGATTGTGTATGGCTTTAATAAGGGATATTATTTTACTTTTCTCAAAGGGTTCTGCGCGGAAAATAATATCAATATGAAAGTTTCATTTTCCGAGCTTGAAGAGTATCAGAAAAAAGCGATCTTACATGGTGGTATCGAGGAAGTGACTTTTCTTTGGAAAGGACATCCAGTAAAACGCATCTGGCCGGGGATCATCAAAATAGCTTATGATATGTTCAAAGATGATAAAGAGCTTGCAGATTATATGAGTGAGAAGGTGTGTAATGTTTGCCATTCTCACCGCTTGAAGCTTGAAAGTTTAGCTGTGAAGGTTTCAGATCATAAAATTTCAGAGATCTTGGATATGCCAATAAATAGAAGTTACGAATGGTTTAAAAATGAGGATAATTTTTCGCATATGAGTGAAAAATATAGAATGATTTCAGCGCCTATTTTAAATGAGATTCGAGAGAGGCTGTACTTTTTATATGACGTTGGTCTTGGATATATCACTCTAGGTCGTGATGCTAGAACCATCAGCGGCGGAGAAGCGCAGCGTATCCGTATCGCTTCTCAGATTGGAAGTGGTTTGACGGGCGTTATGTACGTGCTTGATGAACCAAGTATCGGGCTTCATGAAAGAGATACTTTAAAACTAATCCGTACGCTTCGCTCGCTTCAAGAAAAGGGTAACAGTGTTATCGTCGTCGAGCATGATAAAGAGACGATTGAAAATGCTGACTATATCGTAGATATCGGACCGGGAGCTGGAAAATTTGGTGGAGAGGTTGTATTTGCTGGCACGTATGATGAACTCAAAAAAGCTGATACTCTCACTGCTGATTATATGACGGGACGTAAAGATATTAAATATTTTTACAGACGCCCACAAGAAAAATATATAGAGATAAAAAATGTTACGCTCAATAATATCAATGATTTAAGCGCAAAAATTCCACTCAATAACTTTACATGTATTACAGGTGTGAGCGGAAGCGGAAAGAGTTCTTTGATACTTCAAACGCTTTTACCAACAGCTAGGGAGATCTTAAATCACGCAAGAAAAGTCAAAAAAATAGCAGGTGTTGAAATAGAAGGTCTTGAGCATGTTGATAAAGTGATCTACCTCGATCAAAGCCCCATAGGCCGTACTCCAAGAAGTAACCCCGCAACTTATACGGGTGTGATGGATGAGATTCGTAATCTTTTTGCAAAGACAAAAGAGGCAAACATAAGAGGATATACAAGTTCACGATTTAGCTTCAATGTCAAAGGCGGACGCTGTGAGAAGTGTCAAGGTGAGGGCGAGATAAAGATTGAGATGCACTTTTTGCCAGACATTATGGTGAAGTGTGATTCTTGTAAAGGGACTCGTTATAATTTTCAGACTTTAGAAGTGCTCTACAAAGGCAAAAGTATCTCAGATGTTTTAAATATGAGTGTTGCAGAAGCCTTAGAGTTTTTTGATCCGATCCCAAAAATCAAGATAAAAATGCAGACGCTTTTTGATGTGGGTCTTGGTTATATCACACTTGGACAAAATGCGACGACACTTTCAGGCGGGGAAGCTCAACGTATCAAACTTAGTAAAGAGCTCAGCCGAAAAGACACAGGAAAAACACTTTATATTCTTGATGAGCCGACAACTGGTCTGCATTTTGATGATGTCAACCGATTAACGAAAGTGCTCCATAATTTTGTAGAACTTGGAAACAGTGTCCTTGTCATCGAACATAATCTTGATATGATTAAAAATGCGGATTATGTGATCGACATGGGACCTGAGGGCGGAAGCGGCGGTGGAGATATCATCGCTATGGGAACTCCTGAAGAGGTAGCACAAGGCTACAAAGAGAGTGGAAGTTATACGGGTGAGTATCTTGCAAAAGAACTTAGTAGATATAAATGAGAATATTTTTTTATTTTATAATTGCTTTTTTCTTTGTTGGATGTGCAAGCACTGTTGAAGAGGTAAAACCAGTAGAACCTTCAGTTGCCAAAAAAGTGATAAAAGCTCCAGAGTTAAAACAAGTAGAAGTTAAAGAACAAACAAAAATTCAAGAACTTCAGCCGATAACTGTCGTAAAAGCTGAAATAGCAAAAGTTGAAGCAGTGAAGATTGCAAAAGTGCCTACGCACGCCATGCGTGTTAAGAGTATGAAGATAAAATCAAGCCCGCTCGAATATGTTAGTAAAGATCTTTCAAAAACAGATAATACTATCTTAGAACTTCCGCAAAATACTTCAAATATTAGTGAAGTTGTACAGTTTGACAATGAAAATTTTGATGAAGTTGTTGATATTTTTATCAACAACTGTAAGAGTGCAACAACACGAAAGATGTATGGTTCTCTTTGTGACAGTGCTTTACATGTAAGCGATAAAAAGGTGTTTATTAAAAAGAATTTTAAACTCTATAAAATTCTAGATAATCAAAAGGACGAGGGTGTTTTAACTGGTTATTATGAGCCTGAACTTCACGGTTCTTTGACAAAGCATGACAAATATATCTATCCAGTTTATCAAAAACCACTCAAGAGTGGTATGGAATCTGTTGTTGTGAATACCGAAACAAACAGTAGTACAACACAAAATAATTCAAGAGCAGATGTCAATAATCTTAATACTCCTGCTTTATGTTATGTGGATAATAAAATTGATGAGTTTTTTCTTGAAATTCAAGGTTCAGGACGTGTAAATCTAGATACAAATAAAACGCTTTATGTAGGTTATAACGGTACAAATGGACAAAAATATACATCAATTGGAAAATATTTGATAGCAAAAGGATATATGAGTCAAGATCACATGTCACTACAAGATATCAAAGCATGGGCACATAAAAATCCAGATAAAATAGATAGTGTATTAAATCAAAATGAGAGAGTTGTTTATTTCAAACAAAGAGATTCTACTAATGTTACGGGTTCTCTTGGTGTTCCTTTGACTCCCATGCGTTCAGTTGCAGTTGATAGTGCGTATGTTCCACTTGGAAGTATGCTTTTGATCGATGCACAAGATTATGCACATTCTATAAAAAATATTGTTTTTGCACAAGACAGAGGCGCGGCGATTAAGTCTGCAGTACGAGCGGACCTTTTTACAGGCTATGGCAAAGAAGCACTTGCAATCGCAGGAAATCTCAAAGCAAAACTCAAAATGTGGATATTTTTGCCAAAAGTACAGATGCAATGAAAAGATCGCTGGAAAAGTTTAATCGTCTTGTAGAATGCCTCGAAGAATTGCCTACAGTAGGCAAAAAATCAGCTATTCGTCTTGCGTATCATATGGTTATGAAAGATAGTTTCAATGCCATTAAACTCGCTCACGCTATAGAAAATGCGGTGGGAAGTTTGAAAAAATGTATCTCATGCGGCGGCATGAGTGAAGATGAACTCTGCGCTATATGCAGTGACGCTTCAAGAGATATAGAGGTTTTATGTATCGTTGAAAATGCAAAAGATATTTTGACTTTTGAAGAAAATGGGCTTTTTGATGGGAGATATTTTGTTCTTGATTCACTTGAACAGTTGGATATTTCACATCTTCAAGACATGGTTTCAAGCGGTGTAAGCGAGGTGATCTTTGCCCTTACACCGTCGATTCAAAATGACGCTGTGATACTCTATATAGAAGATAAACTCAAAGATTATGATCTTCATTTTACAAAAATAGCACAAGGTGTTCCAACAGGTGTGAGTCTTGAGAACATCGATATTCTTTCACTCACACGCGCCATGGAAGATAGAGTGCGGGTTTAAAATATTCTTATCATGCAAAGGTTTATTTTTGAAGTAAAGCTATGAAATCTTCTTTTTTCATAGGTTTGGCAAAGTAATATCCTTGGATGATATCGCACTCTTTCTCTTTTAAATATTCAAATTGATATTTTTCTTCAACACCCTCGGCAATCACTTTTAAACCTAAAGATTTGCCCATTGCAAGAATAGTATTGAGGATGATTCCATCATTACTTTCATTTTCACAAATATCATCTACGAATGTTTTATCTATTTTAAGCGTGTCAATTGGAAAGCTTTTGAGATATGCTAACGAAGAATATCCCGTACCAAAATCATCAATATAGATCGATATTCCAAGATCTTTAATACTTTGTAATGTTGCTATTGTCTTACTTACATGTTGCATCATTATGCTTTCTGTTATCTCAATGCCTAACTGTTTTGGATCGATTTTACTTTGTTGCATTGCACTTTTTAAATCTGTATAGAGATCCCCATTTTGAAACTGTCTCGTCGATACATTGATTGATATCTTAAGATTTTTCAAGCCAAGTGAACTGAACTCTTTGATATCTTTTGTACTTTGCGCAATGACAAACTTACCAAGACTAAGTATAAAACCTGTGCTCTCAGCAAGTGCTATAAAGATGTTTGGTCCTATCATTCCGCGTGTTTTGTGATTCCAACGAATAAGTGCCTCTGCACCTATGATCTTTTGCGTTTTCACATCGACTTTTGGCTGATAGTAGAGTTCAAATTCATTATCATAATATGCTCTTTGCATATCATTGATAAGATCTACTTCTTGATGGATCTTATTGTTTAGCGATTGGGTGAAGAAGCTAAAGTTATCGCGTCCATCACTTTTGGCTTTATACATAGCGATATCAGAATATTTCATAAGCTCTTTTATATTTGTAGAGTCATCAGGATAGATGGATATGCCCATACTTGCAGAGAGTCTAAGGGAATATCCTTTTATTAAGAGCTCATTTCTAAACTCTTGCAAGAGAATATTGATAATAGGAAGTATCTCGCTTGGATCTTCAAAGTTTGAGATGACTAGTATAAATTCATCACCACCTATTCTAGTAATAAGACTCTCTTTTGGTAAATTTGCTGTTAGTATATTTGCTACAGTTTTTAAAAGTGCATCACCTACATCGTGTCCAAGTGTGTCATTGATGTTTTTAAAATGGTCAAGATCTAAAAATATAAGCGCAAATCTCTTATTATTAGTTTCAGAAAGATTTTTTATATTTTGAAGCTGTTCGTGGAGATAGATTCTATTTGGAAGTCCTGTAAGCATGTCATGCGAAGATGTATATTGTAATTCAGAATTAAGTTCATTGACTCTACTTTGAGTTGTGTTGAGATCTATACTGTGTTCCACTTGCAATCTTATGATATAGCCAAGAATGAACAGCTCACTGATAACAAAGATTGCATGTAAAATGACAATATCAAATCCGCAACCATAGTTAAATATCATGACAGGCATATCAAAAAGTGATACTTCATATAGTTGTAAATAGTTAAAGATAACATGATGCAAAATCGTTACGATCGCTGCAACGATAAGAGGAACTATATCTTTGTAAAGGGTTAAAATAGCCATAGCGATAAAGACATAAAAATGCATCTCAATACGGCCAAGATACTGTTGTATATAGACGATGGAAAAGAGCATTAATGCAATGGCAATAAAGATTCTATAGTATCTGTCCCCTTTGAGGTATTTATATAAAAAAAGCATCGGTAAAACGATCAAAGCTCCGCTGAAAAAACCGTAAATGTATGTGTCATATGCGATGGAAGTTATAAATGTTGCAATAAACCATTGAACTATAAGCAACCAAAGCATGACTTTATCCGCTTTCATATTAAAAAGATTAATACTCAACTCTGCATATTGCGGGATTGTAGGGCATTTGAAAAATGTTTTAAATGTATTATTCATGAGACACTTCTGCCTTTGTATTTTTACTTGATAACATTTGCATTATATCCTCTGTTATCTTAGTTTTATTCAATGGATGTGTCGTATATATTTTTTTGAGTTTCAAATGCCCAGCTATATTTTCAAGAAGAAAAATGTTGTCAGTATGATTGAGTTCTTCTTTATCATCAAGACTTTTTGAAAAGAAGACTCCAAAGTTTCTGTCTATCTTAAATAGCTCTTTTTGATTAAGATAAACGCCGTTGAAATTTTTATTAAAATATTTTGCAAAGAGTTTTGGAGCAGTTATTTCTAACTCTGGAGTCAGGTTTATAAAGTAGATGTCAATTTTATCTCTGATATTGTCAAATTTTTTTGATCCATACAAGTTTGCCAAGTTTTGTAAAATAGGCATACACACTTTTTCACATCCAACATATCCAAAAAACACCAAGACGACATGTTTATCACTTTGAATATAGTTGGCTTGGATCTCTTTATCAACTGAAATAACACCCTTTGTGCTTGAACTAAAAAAGAGTGAACTAGCTATGGGAACTAATAAAAAGAAAGCAAGCATCAAAACGCCTAAAAGAACTTTATATTTACTTTTCAAATTGGATGATTCCGATTATTACTGATGAATCATTATATTTAATATCTTCGGTATAAAGGATCTCTCTTACATGTAAGACAGATTTACGTGATGTTACCATCTTATGTTCAAAAACAAGTGGCTCATGCGAAAGTTTGACCTCTTGTAATTTTTTCCAAAAAAGTTCTCGATCATCTTGATGCACAAAATACGCTATCAGTTTTGAATCATCTTTATAAATATTTGCATCGATTTGCAAAGTGTTTAATAATTTTTGTGAAACAATATACCACCCCAATATGTCAAGACAACTATTTTAAAAATTTAATTCCCTGAATACCTGTTACCCTATGCTACACGTTCCTTAGATTTAGTGTAGTTTT
>Ga0118677_10005005_pt1 | contig 23607 bp, 6 predicted proteins | sample AliMusrvi5mmetaG_FD_86154 | JGI IMG/M metagenome (GOLD analysis project Ga0118677, IMG submission 86154)
TCCGGCTCAACAGCTTCTCCTCATTGGGCACCAACCGTCGGCCAATCAGCCGCTCATGAGCTTGCCGTGCCGCCTCAGGCAATTGGGCCAAGACACTTTCCATCCGCTGCCAAACTTGCCGAGCCTGAGCTTCTGTCCAATCTGTTTGAGCCCAATCCATCTTCAGCAGAAACACATATCGCTCGCCATGGTGACGCACCACCTTCACCAGCCGCTTCATCTTGCGCAATACTTGCTTGCGCCGTTTCACCGAGTCCACCGCTCGCCGCCCTTGCGTCATCTCGATGGACAACCGGTTGATCTCTCGAAGAAACGTCTCGGGTTCATCCATCCGATGCTTCAATCCCTCTCGCCGAATCAGCTTCACCGCTTTCATCAGCGTGCGGACTCCATCACGCAACAGCACCCAGTCCGTCGGAAAATGAATGTTCGCCTTCAGGCAGGTCGAATCCACCAACAAGACATCCACGCCAACTTCGGACTCCAACCCAAGTCTGGCATGATCCGCCCCGCCGCTCATCCTCAACAACACACTCACCAGTTCTCGGATCTCACATTCAGGCGCCAGCTTGTCATACCGCTCCAACGTGCTCTTCGAAGGGATCGTCACACCGTCCAACCCGCCAACCCGGCAGAACCGTTGCAACACAAAACTCTCCGCCAGCCTCATCGCAAACTTCCGGTACTCCCGCTCCGTCAACTGCCGCGCAATCCCCACCCGCAATGCCTCGACACACATCTTCTGATACCGCAACCGGGCTCTAGTCCCAACGCGCTGGCCAGACAGTTCCCATGTCGCCAGCCTCACCTCCACAAATCGAGCCTCAATCCCACTCAGAATCAGCATCCGGTCAATCTCGTCCAGTTGCCCGGCATATTCCCGGTAATCCGCATTCCCAAAAACTTTCGGAAGTTCTCGCCTCAGCTCCTGCTCTTGGTCTATAAATCTCATGTCAGTGTGTCTCCCAGGCCTCGTAACCAGGGTTATAACACACCGATTTTGGGCAAAGTACCGTTTTTGACGGCCTTTGCCCATTTTCTTTTCACCACTTCATTCACACCTGTCGTATGAGTGTGCTTATGGGACAAGCTCTAATTTAGTTGACCCGGATGGGTATCTCAATGGGGTGTAACCCTACGTCAACATGAGGATCGGATCATTCCCGGTTGAGCTGGTTGTATTGCCGCAACAGGCTTTTCAGGATGACCGATGACATCGCCTGAAAATCGAACGCCTGTTGATTGCCGTCATCATGTTGTTTCTTGATGGCGAGGATCTCGTCCTGGATGGCAAAAAAGGCGTCGCAGACATCCGGATCAAAGTGGGTTCCCCGCCCTTCTCCGATGACAACCAGTGACGCCTCGACCGTGAAAGGTTCCTTATAAGGGCGTTTGGAGGTCAGGGCATCAAAGACGTCCGCGATGGCTGTGATCCGTCCGGCGATGGGTATCTCAATGCCTTTCAGGCCATTGGGATAACCGCTTCCGTCCCATTTCTCGTGATGGCACAGGGCTATACTCTCTCCCAACTTGATGAATTCGGCATCCGAGCCCTTGAGAATTGTGGCGCCGATAACCGTGTGCTGCTTCATGATTTCCCACTCCAGCGGCTCAAGCTTGGCGGGTTTCAACAATATCCGGTCAGGGATGCCGATCTTGCCCAAATCATGCATGGGCACGGCGTTCAGAATGATGTCAACCGTATTGTCGTCCATCCCCATGCGGCGGGCGATGGCGGCGGCATACAGGCTCATGCGCTTGATATGTGCGCCCGTAGCCTCGTCCCGGAACTCAGCGGCCATGGAGAGGCGGTAGATCGTCTCCAGCGAGGCGGCTTTCACCCGCTCCAGGGCGTGCTTCAAGTCCTCGGTTCTCTTGGCGACCTCGGACTCAAGCTCCTTCTGGTAATGATTCGTCAAGTCGTTGAAGGCCTTGACTTTCAACAAGGACCGGACCCGGGCCAGAAGTTCCATCTTGTCGATGGGTTTTGTCAGAAAGTCGTCACACCCGGCGTCAATCCCCTTGACCCGGTCCTCCGTATCCCTCAAGGCCGTCACCAGAATGATTGGCAGTTGCCCGTGAACCTTGTCCTGCCTGATCCGCCGGGTCACCTCGAAGCCATCCATCCGGGGCATCATGACATCGAGCAGAATCAGGTCTATGTCATTGCCCGCGACCGCTCCCAGCGCGTCTTCTCCGTTATCCGCTTTGACAATCCCATATCCCTGCGGGACGAGATGGGCTTCGAGAAGTTCGATGTTTTGAGACTGGTCATCAACCACCAGGATTACCGCTTTGTCTTTCATCCTCTGGCTCACTTTATAAACCGGCTGATTTCTTTAGCAAAGGTTCGCGTATTGATCGGCTTGCCGATAAAGCCGGTGTTCGTGATGGCTTTAATCTCTTCCCGGCCTTCGGGCATCACGGACGCCGTCACGAAAACAATGGGAGTATCACGCGTTTGGGCGTCCTTTCGCAGTATTCTGGCGGCATCGGAACCACGCATATCGGGAAGCCGCACATCCATCAGGATGATATCCGGTTTCATCTTCCGGGCGAGCGCAATGCCGCTGGTGGCATCCTGGGCTTCAAACACTTCAAAGCCGGCAACCTCCAGCAGGTCCTTCTCCAGCATCAGATTGTTCTCATTATCATCAACAACCAACGCTTTCTTTTTCATATTACGCCCCGCTTCTGGATCCTATGGGCAAGGTGAACCGGACCGAGGTGCCTTTATTAAGCCCCTCGGATTCAACAGAGAGCGTCCCGCCATGCAGTTCCACCAACTTCCGGGAGAGCGGCAATCCGAGTCCGGTCCCCTCTGTGACCCGCGAATAGGGAGTATCAACACGAAAGAACCCTTCAAATATTTTCTCCATGTTTTCACTCGCGATTCCATCCCCCGTATCCCAGACCACAATTTCTATTTCAGAACCGGCATTTTTCGCCCGCATTCCGATTCTTCCGCCTTCCGGGGTGAATTTGACGGCGTTGGAGATGAGGTTGTAGATGATTTCCTTTTCCTTGAGTTCATCCCCTTCTATGGCGGGAAGGTCCGCGGCGATTTCGAGTTCCATATGCAGTTTCTTTTTGCTCACCATATCCGCCACCAGCATCGTAATTTCGTTTAGCAAGCTGGACGTCGACAGACTGGATAACGCCAGATTCATCTTCCCGGATTCGACTTTCGCCATGTCCAGGATCTGATTGATGAGCAGCAGAAGGTGCTTTCCGCTGGTTAGCACATTGTCAACGTATCGCTTCTGCTTCTCATTAAGGGGGCCGAACGTCTCGTCGTACAACACCTCCGAGAATCCGTTGATGGAGTTTAATGGCGTCCGGAGCTCATGCGACATGTTGGCAAGGAACTCGGACTTGGCCCGGGCGGTCCGCTTCAGCTCGGTAGCCAGCGTCTTCAACTCTTCATGGGCTTTTTCCAGCCCGGTCTCGATTTCCCTGCGCTCGGTGATGTCCTCGATGGCCAAAAGGATGATCCGTTCCTTTCCGGATACTCTCCGGATTTGGCGGGCATTCAAAAGCATGATGCGTCGGCCGATGGTGGTAAAATCGTGTTCAACCGCATAATTGTCAAAGGTCGCTTTCTGCGGCAGGATGGTTTCCAACAACTCTCTCAATTTGGGGATATCCCACTGCTTATTGCCGAGATCATAGATAAGCTGTCCCAACGTGTCCTTGGGGTTGACCTTGAACACTTCATAGAATGAGCGGCTGGCAGTGACCACTCGGAGATCCTGGTCCAGGGAGATGAGCGGTTCACGCACGGTGTTGATGATGCTCTCGGCGAATTCGCTGGCTTCATCCGCGGACCGTTTAATCGCCTCCAGGTCTTGCCGTGTCTTTTCAAGCCCCGTTTCAATCTCCTTTCGCTCGGAGACATCGCGAAACACCAGGACTGCGCCGACCACCCCTCCGGAACGGTCCCGAATCGGGGCACAACTGTCGGCGATCGCGCACTCGGTTCCATCACGCGCGATCAACAGGATATGATTCACCATGATTTGTTTCGTGCCGGCGGCCAGGGCCGCATTCACCGGGTTCGGGGAGGGCTGGCCGGTTTTTTCGTTGATGATGTGAAAAATCTCGTCCGCCGGGCGCCCGGCGGCGTCCGCTAGCGACCACCCTGTGAGTTGTTCGGCAAGGGGATTCAGCAGCGTAACACGCCCTCCGGCATCGGTGGCCATCACCGCATCGCCTATGGAGTTGAGTGTGACGGCGAACTTTTCCTCGCTGACCTGCAAGGCGGCATTGGCCTGTTGCAGGTTTCGATTCGCACTCTCCTGAAGCCCGAGCAAATGCCGGGTTTCGAGATGAACCAAATCCTTGAGCCGGGATTGCGCGTCCCGGTAGACCAGGTAGGCAAACGCCAGCGCTAGCACCAGCGCGAGCAGACTGGCTGAAACGACGATCGCAAACAGGCGGCTCAGGTTCATTTGCAGAACCACATCGTGCCGGGTCAGTTCGCCTTCCTCGATTTGAATGAATTCGCCCATCCCGGCGCGAATCGAATCCATCAACCGCCTGCCCTCTCCTTTGCCTATGATCGCAACGGCGTTATTCATGCCCTCATGGCGGCGATGCTCGACGACAAGCGCCAGCTCGGTCAATTTGGCATCCACCAACGGAACCAGTGCATCCAAGTGTTCCCGGGCCTCGCCACCGGCCGGGACAAGCGCCCGCAGTTCTTGAAGATGGCCAGAGAGGCCGTCGCACACGGCCAGATACGGCTTCAAGAACTCCTCGTTGCCGGTCAGAATGTATCCACGCTGGCCGGTCTCGGCGTCTTTCAAATCAGACAGCAAGGCGTTTGCTCGGATGATCAGGGCGTAACTCTGCTTTCGCGCATCGGAGGCCGCCTTGGTTTGTCCGAGCGCCCGGAACGACATCACGACCGCCAGAGCGACCAGCAACGCCGCTCCGGCAAGCAATGCGACAAGAGTGTAATTGGTTTTCATTTATGGATTACCCTCTGCAAGGCTACAGCACACAACAGTCCGTGCGCTATGGGGTGTTGACCCCATCAGGACGAGACGTGGAGCGGCAGGGTTACACCCCATGGAAGTCGCCCGCCCCATCCGTCAGCCTTAGCGGTCAAAGCCGCCCTTGTCGAGCGGCTGAACATCTTCCTCGAAATATCGATGAAAACCCCGTGGCAAAAGATGGTAATCGATACCGGCGCCGATGGATGATATATCGCGGGAGTTGTAGGTGTTCCAGAAGAGGACGGTTTGATCCTTTATATTTCCCTTGCCGGCATCGTCAATCACGGCCGAGAAAGCTTTTGCAGAATAGGTGCCGCTCATGATGATTCCGCAGTGCTCCCGCATCAGCCTGGCCGAATCGACATCATTCTTGGTGAACTTCGCATAGCCGTCCCCCAGGAACTCATTCCGGATCTCAAGGGGTTCCCGCCGGCAGTCGAGTTTCGGGAAAGACGGGTCGAGTTTGTGGAGGAAAGCAGACGTGTCACGATATAGCCGGCGCAACAGCCATGGACTCGCCAATAGTTCTTCCAGGACCCTGACGGCAATGATCCGGCTCCTGACACCGGCGACTCTGAGGCCCAGCATCAATCCGATAGTCGTCCCCATGGATCCCAGTGGAACATAAATCCTGTCCGGCTCGGGCAGAAGGCCGGCCTCGATCTGTTCTTTCAACTCAAACCCGGCGTTGATGTACCCCGCAATTCCGAGCGGAGATGACCCGCCCGGCGGGATAAATGAGGGTAAGGTTCCGGTCTGAAACGTTGCCCTTATCAGCCCACCCAGCACACCCCCGGCCAGGGAGAAATAGTTGCCGCAGGCTTGCAGTCGTGCGTGGTGGTGGTAACAGGCCAAAAGATTGCGTCTGACATAGTGGGCATTGGCCTGCGGCAACAGGTAGGAGGAGCATTTCAAGCCCAGCCTGTCGGCGTAGAGGGCTACGGCCAGTGCGTGGTTCGAGCCGGCATAACCAACCGTGACCACTTCCTTCGAGTTTGCCCGCAGTGCGCCGCCCAGCAGGAACTCCAGCATGCGGACCTTATTCCCTCCGTAAACGACGCCGCTGAGATCATCGCGTTTCATGTAGAATCGTTCGAGCCCCAGCGCAGCGCCCAACTGATCCACCTTCTCGACCGGTGTCGGGAACAGGCCCAGCGGCACATGGGGAAGCTTCGCCCCAAGCGTGGGGAACTTCCTGAAAAGCGGCAACGGCTTCGCCGCCGTTGTCGCCCGCGCGGCTGGTTTGCCTGTATTCATCTTTCCCAAATATTTCTTTTAACCCATAACCCGCAGACCAGCGTGAGAAACCCCAGCAAAAGTAGCGACAAAAGCCCATGCGATTCATCGGTCGAATCCTTCCTTGACCCCAGTCGGCCGTCAGGTCCAAGTCGCCCGCGTCAGGATTGACCGGCTGGCCATACGCACGGGTGAAGACCGCCACGGCTTTGAGGTCTTGGCAACTTGTTCACTATCAAGGCAGTCTCACACGGCCAATCTATAGGGAAGCTGCGGCTCGACTCGCTCGATGTAACCATGATTTGCCAGAAGGGACCCGACTGTCTTTTCGCTGACTTTGAAATGCTCCGCAGCCTCTTCTTGCGCTGATTCCGAATAGTCACCTTTGAGCACATCGACGAGCGCATCAATTGGGCAAAGGAATTCTGCGGCAAACGCGCGTTGGCGTTTTTGACGGGCTGTTGCAAGGTCTGAGGAAACCAACCAGCCATCACTTCCCACAGGCTGAGAGAGAACATCCCCGATAAAACGAGCCCATTCGAACCGTTTAGCAATCGGATGGGGCTTTCTGGGGATCAGGCTCCAGTGCCCCCCATGATTTGGCTTGGCAATCGCTACGGGATTCTTGGCAGGAGACCAAAGTGCCGCTTCATTTTGGGAGACACCCAGAAGATCAAGCAGGGTATTATCAGAAATAGGGGCCGTACTATTGTCGAGGCGCTCTCGAAGCCGTTTCGCCGCCGCCACGCCTTGTTCCCAGGGTCTCGCCCATGTGGTGAACATGTCAATGTCGGCAGAAGTCACCTGCGGGTGCCCCTGTAATCCAGACTGTTCTTGAAGTCCAACTATCTTGTCGATTGCTTCTCCAAAGACGGGGGCCAGTTCAGACATGGCCGCTTGTCCGGTTGTCGCTTGCATGCGCAAGGCTTCTTCAATAATCGCGGGCAAGCACTCCTCCGGGTCAAAACCCATCTGCGCTTCCAATTGTCGAACTCGAGTTGTTTCGGTGTTGTTTCTGTCTTCCTTTACGAGCGCCCAGAGTGAAGCCAACTCCGTTTGGCCCTGTCCAACCGCTTCCAGCCGGCTTAATACGTTTTCGACTAAACCATCGGTCGCACGCTGAAACTCATTCATCGAGAGCGTCTTTACGGTCTCAAGCCCCGTCGTATAGTTTACGGATTGCCCCGGCGTCGCGATCGGTTCCGCCCAGATGCTCATCGTTTCGCCGTCGGGGACAAACAAAATCCTGGGCCACACGAAACCGTGATTGGCGGCACCTAGCTCATGCGCCATGCGCCAAGCGAGTGGAGGTCTGGTGGCAGGCAGTGGCTCGTTGTTCAGTCTCCACCAAGACCCCGCCAACCATGACGCCAAAGGGTACACCGACACTAAGATCGAGTCGCGCACCGTCCTCGACCAGAGATCCTCGTTCCGAGTAAGGCAGACATTATCCAGACAGATTGCCAGTTGCGCGGAAGTGTCGCGGAAAACGGGATCGGTACTCCCCGCCGACAACCAGTCCATGGAAAAGTCCAGGTTAGACATGTTGCCTCCACCGCGCAAGTACTTCGGCCGCCAACGGATCGCTTCCCGGCATCGGATAACCATGATAACAGCCGGTCGACGGATTTTCGAGTTGCGCCTCCATGGGGATGTCTCCGTCAGTCACCGACCACACATTCTTGGGCCAGCCCTGTTCTTCCCGATCACTAACCAACCCTCTTCGCATGCCTTCCTGAAGCAGGGTTAGCGCTTCACGCCGGGTGAAAACATCAGCGACGTCACAGAGTGATTTCCCCTGTCGGGGAGACGCCGGAGGTATCAGCCCGAAGTCACCCGGGTTCTTCTTGTGTTCAGGGTTTCCTCCGTAACTGACACTTTCCGACAGGTCAGCCAGACGGTTCAACGCGTCTGTGTCGACTGCGAGGAATCTCCGTTTCGGATTGAATTGGCTGTAACGCACATTCATCAAATCACACCTGCTAAACAGAACCTTGCCACTGAGTCATTAAAAGAAACTTTACCATAGTGTGCTGACTCCGCACACAATAAAAGATATCCGTCCGGTTGCCCATCGGTTCATCTATGCCTCTCGAACGCTAACACTGTGCTTCCACTGTCACGGCCCTATAATTCTCATCCAACTGCTCCTGCCCTCTTCTTCCTGTTTACTGCAGTTCCACCTTCAGCAGGTAGAATAGGCCTTTCGGCGGCACATTCGTGTCCCGCATCGAGTCAAGGCCGCCCGCGCCAACGCGGGGCCCGGCACCGACGACATTGGTCCAGACGCCATTCACGAGGTTGCTGCACCCATTCATGGTGTAGAGCCGGTTCGAGGAGGATTGGAACCGGATGGTCATGGGTACCGAGTTACTGATCGACAAAATCTTGAAGTATGAGGCCGCATTGGTCGGGTCGGTATCGGCAATGTACTCCTGGCCGTTATTAACCCCGTCACTGTCGGATTGGTTCGTCTCAGCCTGATTGAAAGTCCAACCGCCGTTGGTCAGGCCGTACTGAGCCAGCCACCAGTGGGGCGTGCCTTGCGCGGCAAGGTTAGCCGCGAACGTCGCGGCAATCGCACCGTCAGCCGTAACGTTGCTCCAGGTAAAGGCCGTCACCGCTCCAACGGACACCCCATTGGTGGCCACGTCGCCGACATGCCAATACGCGGCGGGGGTGATGACTAGATTGGTTGAATCGCCATACATCACGACAACCGCATTGCTCGGGCTGATGGCGCCGTGCGGCCCTGCGGAAGCGGTAATGGTTCGCGTACCATATTCGCCGATCGTGTAGAATCCACCTTGCGGCACCGTCTGGCCGGCGACCTTGAAGACCGTTGCGGCATAAGTCCCGGGGACGGAAACCGCGTTCGCAAACGTGCCGTCATCATCCACCAGCAAACGCAGCCTCGTGGTGTTCTGAATAAGGTTGGTGATGCTGGCGCAATCAAAGATCAGATCCCCCGTGAGCGAACCGGTCCCTTCCACCTGCCAAGCCCGGTTCAAGCGCCAGGCAATGGCGACGGGCCGGTCCGGCGTGGTGTTCGTCAGGGCGTTTCCGTCATGCCCGAAAACTCGATAGTAAACGCCGGTCACGACGGAATTGGAGACGCTGAGGATCGAGGAAGCCAATGCGTTGGTTTGAGCAAGCCAGGCCGCCCGCAATGCATTGGTATCCGCGATGAGATTGGCGCAGGGAATCGTACTGTTGGTCCAAACAGGTCCGTTGGTCAGCGTGCCGCTATGACCGTTGGTCGTCAGGTCAGGCAGAACCGCACCGGAATTGACGTTGAAATTGTAATACGCGACAAGACCCGGCTCACTTCCACTGAGCTGCCTGTGCATGGCATCGCGGATTTCGGTCTCGCTCCGGACCACATTCCAGACGCGCGCCTCGTCCATCTGTCCATCATAGAAGCGTGAGCTGTAATCGCAACCCAGGCGCAGTTCGTTGGTGTTCGCCAGCACGGTGTAGCTTGTTCCCGAGATCGTCCGGGCAAGGCCATTGACGTAGAGGGTGCGCGTGCTGTTGCTGTTGACGGCGGCGACGTGATACCAGCGGCCGGTCTGCAAATTGAGTCCGCTCGTGACCAACTGATCGAAGTCGAGTTCGGCTCCGTTGAGGCGGAGCAGGTAGCCTGCCGCTCCGGAGGTTTGATATTTGTCGATCAGGCCGCGCAGGTTGCCCGCCGTTCCAAAACTGTCGGCCTTGAACCAACATTCCAGCGTGTAGTTGTTGGTCATGTCCAACTGGTTGTGGTCGGGGATGGCGACGTAGTCGTTCGTGCCGTCGAAATCGAGCGCGTTGCCGGGCGGGGCCACAAGCGTGGTGAAGGTGCGCTCGTCGCCGTAACCGGCGCCCTGGGTGTTCACGGCGTAAGCACGGACATAATAGAGCGTTTGTTGCGAAAGACCCGTGAGGCTACAGGCAAAGCTGCCCGAACCACTACCGGAACTGGAATGGCTGTCGGCGATGGTCGGGCTGCCGGTCGTATTCCAACAGACGCCCCGCTCCGTGACCACCGACGCCCCCGCCGCTGTCACGTTACCGCCGCCCTGGGCTGCGGAATGCGTGATATTGCTGACAGGATACGTGGTCAAGGTGGGCCAGCCTCCCTCGGCGAGGGTGTAGAACCATCCGTTGGAAAGCGACTGGCCGGGGACGGTGAAGGTCTGGGTTGTGTTAGTGTACGTTCCCGTCACGGCTATCGCGTTTGTGAACACGCCATCAGCATCCATGAGCATGCGCAGATACGCGGTGTTCGTAATGAAGCCGCCCAAGCCGCTGCAATCGAACACGACGGCGCCGGTGAGTGCTCCCGTACCTTCCACCTGCCAGGCGCGATTCAACCGCCAGGCGTAGGCCGCGGGCTTGTCGGAGGTATTGTTCGTCAACATTCCGTTGTCGTGCCCAAAGACGCGGAAATCGGTTCCACCGACAACGGCGTTGGAGACGGTCAGGATTGAGGACGCCAGCGAGTTGGTCTGCGGAATCCATGCCCCGCGCAGGTTCGTGCGATCAGCGGTGACGTTGGCGCAGGGGAACGTACTGGTGGCCCAACCGATGTTGGTCATGTTGGTGATGCTCGCGCCGCCCACACTGTCATGGGCGATCGAACCGCTGCCTTCGTTGCAGGGGTAGTAAGCGACCAGGCTCGTCTCGGTTCCGGAAAGCTGCCGGTGCATGGCATCGCGAATCTCGCTCTGAGTCCGTCCCGCATTCCAAATGCGCACTTCATCCAACCTTCCGTTAAGATACTCACCGGAACTACCGAGCGTGATGCCGCCGCTGTTGGTGGCCATGACCATGCCGGCATAGTTGGCATTGGTGAGCAGGACGCCATTCAGGTAGAGGTTGATGTTGGTGCTGTCCCAGACACCGGCCACATGATACCAGCGGCCGGTTTGGAGCACATTGTCCACGGAGAGGCCGCGCAGAGCGCCGTTGAGTTTGAAGTAGGTGTGCAGACGTCCGGCGTTGCCGACATCGTGTCGGATGACGGCCATTTCCGGTTCCACGGTGACATACCGCGAAGTCCGGTTGGTGAGATCGTCGTGATAGACCCAGCATTCCAACGTCATCCGGTTGGCAAAGTTCGTGAACAGGCCGCTGCCGGTGGCGAGGGAGGCGTTGTTGAAGTCCAGCGCGTTGCCGGGCGGGGTAATGAGCGTGGTAAAGTTGACCTCGTTGCCGTAACTGACGCCTGCGGAGTTCACGGCATAGGCGCGGACATAGTAGGTCTGGGCGCCGCTCAAACCCATCAACTGACTGGTAAAACTCCCCAGCCCGCTACCATCCGTCGTGTGCGCATCGTTGGTCGTGGCGCCGCCGCCAGTGTTCCAGCAGACGCCGAAAGCCGTCACATCATATCCCGGCTCGTTGGTGACGCTACCGCCACCTTGCGCGGAGAACGCCGTGATATTGGTGACAGGCACGGTGGTCACCGTGGGCAAGGCGCGTTTTGTGGTGAAGACCGTATCCGTGCCGTAGAACGGGCCGATCAGGTTCACCGCGTAGGCCCGCACATGATACACGGTCTCCGGACTCAGGCCGACCAGGGCGCTGGTGAAGGCGCCCGGTCCCGATCCGTCGGAGGTGTGGGCATCCGCCGTCGTCGGATTGGTAACCATGCTCCAACACACCCCGCGCGCGGTCGCGCCGCCCGTTCCTTCCTGGATAACGTTGCCGCCACAACTCGCCGTGACGGGCGTAACAGTGGTCACGGGCGCGGTGTTAACCATGGCCGGTGTGCCCACGGTTCCCAGCGTGTAGTAAAGGCTATTCGTCAGTGTTTGCGAGGCCACCATGAACAAGCCACCCGTGTACGTTCCGGTCTGGACTGCCGCGCCGGTAAAGACGCCGTCCGTACTGGTCAGCAAACGCAAGCTGGAAGAATCAATCAAGGCCAACCCGGTCGTGTCGATCATGATTCCGGCGCCGGCGGAAGCCACGGGGTCCGATTGCCAGACACGGCCCAGGCGTTGGGCAATTCCGGACGGCACGTCGGTTGTGCTCCAGTCATCCAGGCCACCGTCATGCCCAAAGGCGGCGAAGTTCTGAGCCGCCACCGTGCCATTGGTCAGGCTGAAGCGACCGGAGGCGAGACTGTTGGTCCGCGCGATCCAAATCGCGCGCAGGTTATTCCTGTCGGCGAGGCGATGCGCGCAGGGCCAGTCGGCCTTCACCCAATCGGAATTGTCCATATTGAAAAGCATGCCGTAACTGCCGTTGCCCGTCAGGTCGGAGATCGTATTTCCAGAAGTCGCATCGAAGTTATAGTAGGCCATCAGGCTGGACTCATTTCCGGTGAGCGTCCGGTGCATGTTGTCCCGGATCTGGTCTTCCGTCCTGGCCACGCGCCAGACGCGAACTTCATCCAGTCGACCATCCATGTAATTGGCGAAACTGGAAGGATCCACGGCAAAATGCAACGTGCCGTTACTGGAACGGACATCACGATCCGTCACGTTGGTTCGTCCGACCTCCACACCGTTAATGTAGGCGATCAAGGCGGTGTTGCGTTGATACACTAAGGCCAGATGCACCCACTGGCCCGCAGGCACCGTGCCCGCCGATAAGGTACTGCGCGTTCCTTCGGTATCCCACAGCTCGGGATACAACTTGCCGCCTGAGACGCCCAGGCAGAAGGCCCAATAGGATGAATTGCCGCCGCTGACCACTTTCGAATCCCGGTTGGCGTCATCCAACCGCACCCAGGCCTCGACCGTCATGTCGGTCGTCGCGGCAGGAGAGGCATCGACGAGGGTTGCTACTTTGTCGTCATAGCCATCAAAGTCCAGGCCGTTTCCGGGCGGGATCATGAGCGACATGAAACTTCGCTCAGCGCCATAGGTGACGCCCTGGTTGTTCACGGCGTAGGCGCGAACGTAATAGGTCTGATGCTCCACAATTCCCGTCAGAGCGCTGGTGAAGGCCCCCGGGCCACTGCCATCGGTCGTGTGGTTGTTCGCAATCGTCGGGCTTGAGATGGTGTTCCAGCACACCCCGCGCGACGTCACCGCCGTCTGGCCTTCGTTGGTCACATTCCCGCCGCATTGAGCCGAGTTGTACGTGATATTGGTAACCGGAGCCGTGGTCACCTGGGCAAGCGCCCTGACCGTCGCCAAGGTCCGCTCCGAGCCATACGCCGTGCCCTGGGCATTGACGGCATACGCCCGCACAGAGTACGCGCATTCGGAGGTGAGGCCGGTGAGACTGCTGCTGAAGGCCCCCACGCCGCCACCGTCGGTCGTCATCCCTTCGTGGTTCTCCATGGTCGGATTGCCGGTTTTGCTCCAAACGCAACCGCGCGCCGTCACCGTTGATCCTCCCTGATTCGTTACGTTGCCCCCACACGTGGCGGTTGTCCACATGACATTGCTGATCGGCGCCGTGGTCAGTAGCGGCGCGTTGATGCGTCCTAATGTGTAGAAGAGGCCATTCGTCAGGGAGACGCCCGGCGCCATGAACGTGCCGTTGTCCGTCGGGCCGCTGACCAGCGCGCTGTTGCTGAAGACGCCATCGGCGTCCACCAGCAACGCGAAGGGGCCGGAGAAGCCGGTGGTGTCGAATTGCAAATCCGCGGTCACGGCGCCATTCTGCTCCACACGCCAGACTCGATTCAGACGCCAGTCCGCAACGGCGGGTTTGTCGGAGGCGTTCTGTGACTCGACCGCATTGTCATGTCCGAAGACGTCGAATACGATTCCGGTGACGGATCCGTTTGTTAACGTCAGCCGCCCCGACGGCAGGGAGTTTGTCTTCGCCGCCCACGCCCCTCGCACCTGGGAACGGTCGGCAATGACGGCGGCACAGGGGAGCGTGGAAGCGACCCAGTTGGTGTCGTTCATGTTATGGAGCGCACCGTCGTAGCCATTGGTGCTCACGTCGGGCAGCCCCGCCCCTGTAAGCTGATCGAACTTGTAGTAGGCCACGAGACTGGCTTCGGAGCCCGCGAGAACGTGGTGCATGGCGTCGCGAATCTCGTCCTGGGAACGGGCGACGTTCCAGACGCGGACTTCGTCCAGGGATCCGGCGAGGAACTCGGAACTCCCATTGTAGCAACCCAGACAGGGCGTGGCGCCGCCGAGGCCGGGGAGGGCGACATCCGCGCTGTTGCGCTGGGCGACAAGCACGCCGTCCAGGTAACTCTTGAATCCATTGACGGTGTTGCGTTGCCACGTCATGGCCAGGTGGTGCCACTGGCCGTTTTCCACGGTACTTTCGGCGCCCACGGACAACCCGGTGTCGGTGCCGCCATCGGTCGAGATGACATGCTTGGGCCCGGTGGCACTCCAACCGGCGACGATATAACCGCCGGCGTCCTGAAACCGGACGGGAGACTGCAACTGGCTGCCCTTGAACCAATACTCGATGGTGATGGCCTCCGTGCCGCCAACCGTTGTCGCCAGAGTGGCGGGCAGACTCACGTAATCGTTGACGCCATCGAAGACCAGCGCGTTTCCGGGCGGGATCATCGCACTGGTGAGCGTGCGTTCCCCGCCATAGCCCGTGCCCTGACTGTTCACGGCATAGGCCCGCACATAGTACGTGCGGGCGGCAGTCAGTCCGGAAAGTTGGCTCGTGAAACTGCCGGTGCCGCCGCCGTCGCTGGTCATCCCCTCGTGGCTTTCAACGGTGGGATTGCCGTTGGTGTTCCAGACACAGCCGCGAACGGTGACCGGCGCTCCTCCCGCCATCGTCACGGTACCGCCGCACCGGGCCGAATTGGACACGATGTTGGCAATTGGAGAGGTGGTCACGACGGGCCAATCTCCTTCCGCCAGGGTGTAGAGGAATCCATTAGAAAGCGACTGGCCTGGAATGGTCAGGACCTGGGCGCCGCTGTTATAACTTCCAGCCACTACGGCCGCGTTGCTGAAAACACCGTCGGTGTCTGCCAGCAAAGACAATCGGGATGCGTTCTGAATGAGGTTGGTGATGCCGGCACAGTCAAACACAAGGCCGCCGGTCAGGGCGCCCGTGCCCTCCATCCGCCAGACGCGGTTCAAGCGCCAGCCGCACACAGCGGGCTTGTCCAACGCCGTGTTCGTCAACGCGCCGCCGTCGTGGCCAAAGACGCTGAAATCCGTCCCGGCGACCGCGGCGTTGGTGACGGACAGGATCGAACACGCCAGCGAATTAGTCTGGCTCAACCAGGCGCCGCGGAGATTGAACCGGTTGGTAATAAGGTTGGCGCAAGGAATCGTGGAATTGGTCCACACCGGACCAGAGACGAGCGTGCCGTCGTGGCCGGTGGCGGTGCCGTCTACGAGCGTGGTTCCGCCGATTTGGTCGCACCGGTAGTAGGCCACGAGGCCCGTTTCCGTTCCGTTGAGCACATGGTGCATGGCATCGCGGATGTCATCCGAGGAGCGGACCACGTTCCAGAGGCGCACCTCGTCCATCTGGCCGGCGAAATAACGGCTGCTGTAATCAGATCCCAGACGAAGTTCGTTGTTATTGGCCTGCACATTGATGGGTGTGCCCGAGATCGTCCGGGCGAGACCGTTGACGTAGAGCGTGCGAGTGCCGTTGCTGTTGACAGCGGCCACGTGATACCAGCGGTTGGATTGGAGGTTGAGTCCGCTCGTGACCAATTGATCGAAGTCGAGTTCGGTGCCGTTAAGGCGGAGGAGGTAGCCGTTGGCGCCGGACGTGTGGTATTTGTCTATCAGGCCGCGCAGGCTGCCGAACCCGTCGGCTTTGAACCAACACTCGAGTGTGTAATTGCTGGTCATGTCCAGGTCGTTGGTGTCGGCAATCTGCACGTAGTCATTGACCCCGTCGAACGCGAGGGCGTTGCCAGGTGGAATCACGGCCGTGGTGAAGAGGCGGGTCACGCCGTAGCCGGTGCCGCTGTCGCTGACGGCATAGGCGCGCACATAATAAGTCTGCCCACTCACGAGGTTGGTCAAGGCGCTGGTGAAGGCGCCCGTACCGCCACCGTCAATCGTGTGGTTGTCGGCAGTCGTGGGGCTTCCCGCCGTGTTCCAGCAAACTCCGCGGGCAGTCACCACGTTCAAGCCCTGGTTGGTCACCTCCCCACCACAACCGGCGCTGGTGGCCGTGATGTCCGTGATCGGGGCGGTCGTGATGCCAGGTAGGGCGCCACGCTTGGCCAGGGTATAGAAGACATTGCCCGCGAGAGCCTGACTTGACGCCGTGAAAATCGGACTGCTGAAGGCGCCGCTGATCTCGGCGGCGTTGGTGAACACACCGTCGGCGTCTACCAACACACAGAGCCGCGAGCCGTCACCTACGTCGGCCAGGCCGGTGGTATCAAACCGGATATTCCCACCCACCGCGCCAGCCAACTCGGCCTGCCACACCCGCGTAAGGCGCCAGTCCGTGTTCGCCGGGGTGTCGGAGGCGTTCTGCAGGCCGTCTGTGGCGCTGTCGTGGCCAAAGATGGCAAAGTCGGTTCCGGAGACGGCTGCGTTGGAAACGCTGAAGCGGTCGCTGCCCAGGGTGGTGGAGCTGGCGCTCCATGCGCCCCGCAGTTGGAGACGGTTGGTGATTGCCCCCGCGCACGGGAAGGTGCTGTTGGTCCAGACGAGGCCGTTGACGGCGGTTCCGTCGTTGCCGTTGCCGGACACGTCGACCAGCGCCGTGCCATTGATCTGATCAAAGCGGTAGTAGGCCACGAGCCCTGTTTCGTTGCCGTTGAGCACGTGGTGCATGGCATCGCGGATGTCGTCCGCAGAACGGACCACGTTCCAGATGCGCACCTCTTCCATCTGCCCGTCGAAATAGCGGCCGCCGTAGTCGCTCGCCAGGCGGAGCGGATCGCTGTTGGTCAGCACGGTAAGCGGGGTGCCGGCAAGAGGCCGCTCCGTGCCGTTCAGATACAATCGGCGCGTCCCGTTGCTGTTGATGGCGGCCGCGTGGTACCACTTCCCGGCCTGGAGGTTCAGGTTGGTGGCGGTCATCTGATCGAAGTCTAAATCGGCGCCCGTCAGACGGAGCATATAGCCGTTTGCGCCAGGCGTCTGGTACTTGTCCACAAGTCCGCGCAGACCACTGAACCCGTCAGCCTTGAACCAGCACTCGAGGGTATAGTTATTGGTCATGTCCAGATCGCTGGCGTCGGCGATCTGAACGTAATTGCTCGTCCCGTCGAAGACGCCTGCGTTGCCCGCGCCGGCGCCAGTCATCGGCGGCGAAAAGATACGCTCAGCCCCGTAGGTGACGCCCAGGCTACAGGAGGCGTAAGCCCGCACGTAATAGCCCTGCCCCGACGTCAGGTTATTCATGGTGTCGCTGAAACTGCCGATCCCGGCGCCATGATCGGTCTTGAAAGCAGAGTCGAGGGTGGGAGAGCGTGTCGTGCTCCAGACCAACCCCTTGGCGAGGATGGACGAAGACCCTGCGGAGGTAACATTCCCGCCGCACTGGGCCGAATTGGTGGTGATGCCTGTGACAGGCTCGGTAATGACTGTCGGCAGGGTGAAAGACGCCTCGGCTGCAAAGGGGCCGCCGGCTAAGGCGCCATCCACAGCCTGGACGCTCCAGTAGTAGGTTTGTCCCTGGTTGATGTTTTGAAGCCGGTGGCTCAAGCCATAGCCTGAATTGCCACGGAAAGGCACCCGCCGTACGCCGTTCGTTCCGGACTGGGGCGAGAGAATTTCACAACCGCCCGGCGTGGTGCCGACGCGCAAATTGTAGGTCAGCAAGGCGGCGGACGTCTGGGCATCGGAGGCGGCTGCCCAGTTCAGCGTGATCGTCAGGCCATTGGTGATCGTGGCACTCAACCCGGACGGAGCCGTGGGCGGCGTGTTCGTCACGCCACCGGGCAGGGTGTTGCGGTAGATGTCACAAAAACTGTTGCCGATCGGTTTGCCGCAGATGGCCACATCGAGCCGGCCGTCGTTATCGAAATCGCTCCAGGCGGCAGTGCCATTATTCCCCCCTGGCAGACCGACGCGGTAGTCCGTCAGGGTCCCATCGCCGTTGTTGCGTGCGATGGACGCATAGCAGATCTGGTCGGGCGCATACTGATCCGCGCCGTACCCCTGCATCAGGATGTCAGAGGTCCCGTCGTTGTTCCAATCGCCCCAAGCCACGGACCCGTTGTAGCGCAAAGCAACCGTCTGTCCGGAATTGACGAATGTGCCATCATGCTGGTTGCGATAAAGCTCCGTTCGTACGCGCGTGTTGTAGCCGCTGACCATCACGTCCAGCCAGCCATCGCCATCGTAATCGCCCCAGGCCGCATCGCCGGCGCTGATGGGCGGCAAGTTGGCCCCGATGTCCGTGAAGGTGCCGTCGCCGTTGTTATGGTAAATCTTCACAAACCATCCCCCGCTGCCGTCCATCGCCTGCAAGAGCAGATCCAGGTTTCCATCGTTGTCATAGTCGCCCCAATCAGCGGCGCTGTCGCGGCCGGATTTCAGACCGGCGCCGATATCGGTGAAAGTGCCGTTGCCGTTGTTACGATAGATCCTGGAAGTCGCGCCACTGCCCGTGTTGCCGGACAGCAACAGATCCAGCCGGCCGTCATTATTGTAATCGCCCCAGACGGCGCAGCCGTCGGCGAGGCCAACGAAGGGGATGCCGGAGTCGGTAAACACGCCCCCCCCATCGTTGCGATAGAGCGTGGTGGTGCGATTGGTGCCGTCGTATCCCGCGAGCAACAAGTCCAGGTCGCCATCGTTGTCATAATCGCCCCAGGCCACGGTGGAGAATGCGCGACCAGGCAGGCCGGCATTGATGTCCGTAAAGGTTCCGTTGCCGTTGTTCCGGTAGATCCGGCTGACGTACCCGGTGCCCGTGTCGCCGGATACGGCCAGATCGAGATAGCCGTCGTTGTTTAAATCGCCACAGGCCACAGCGGCATGCTCCAGGCCGGGAATCCCCGCATTCAGCGGTGTGAAAATCGGATCCGCATCGGCAACGGCCAGAAGATCGTCCACCTGCACGCCCTGCCCGAAATGGCGGAAGCCAATCTGGGCCGGAACCCACCCGGTGGTCAGCGGGGCGGACAGTTGCGGGGTGTTGGGTTTCGACGCGCCGTCCACCCAGGCCTTCATGCCGACGGTGTGGTTGGTCAGGTTGAGGCTCAGTTCCACCGTGTACCAACGGCCGGTGGCGATGTTCATCGAGTACGTCGCCTGCGAGACTCCGTCTTTCAGGAGGCGGAGTTGTTGGGTCATATTCGTGCCGTACTCCAGTTGCCCCCACCATGTGTTGGTCGCGTTGCGCACCGCCACGGCAGCCACGTCGCCCGTGCCCGCGCCGCTGCCCGGCACATAGATCACGGCGGAGAGCGCGAGCGTCGGCGTGCCGGTCACAGTCAGCGTGGTATACATTGAGTTCGAAGCCGCCGTGCTCGTGCCGAGCGTCATGACTTCATTGGTGCCGTCCCACGTGATCGTCCCGGTCTTGAAATAGCGGCTGGAGGTGTCCATGTCGAAATTATCCACCTGGACATGTTTCCGAAATCCATGCACGCCACCCGAACGCCACCCCTTTTCGGGAATGCCGGTGAAGGCTGCCGGCGCATTGGTCTCCCAGACCTGGCCCAATTGAATATCGCGATAGTAAAGTCCCCAGCCTTCATTGGGATCCAAGGTGTACCCATGGCCACCGGATCCGGAACCATCGGGGCCATTGAGAGGCTGGCGATAACCGAGATAGCCATAGTATCCACAAACACCGTGGAGCCATTCATGCCACCAGATGTCGCTCTTGTTCCAGCTTCCAACCGCGGCCGAATTCTCCATGTGATACGTGCAGCCATTCGCCGAAGCGGAGGCATTGTAGGACAATCCCCACGCGCCGCCGCCCGAAAGCGTGCCATGCTCCCAGTGGGTGAAGAACGAATCGTAGGCCCCGTCCGGGACGTAGAGATCGCGATCTTGCGGCATGTCGTCTTGCGCCAGCCAGTAGCCGCCGTTGTAGGGCGAGATGTTGGTGACCGGATGCCCGGGATACACCACATCGTAGAGCATGAGCCCGCGGTGCAGCGAATGTTCGTGAATCCGGCCGATGTCATAACGGAAGGATTTGAGCGCCGCAGCCAGTTCGGCCGGATCCATCGCGAAGACGTAGTTGCTTCCGTTGATCATGACGTCCGTGTTGGTGTAGACCATGAGGACGCCTTTCCACACGGCCATGCCGCCGTACTCCTCGAAATGAGCCGTGTAGGCGTTGGCCACGGCCGTGTAGGCGGAGTCTCCGTTCGCGCCTGCGGCGCACACGCGGTAATACCACAGCGCGTTGGCCACCAGGCCGGTGTTCACATAGGTCGTCACATTCGGGCCGACCGTACTGATTTGCGACCAGCCGTTCGTACCCGTGGCGGATCGTTCGATCTTGAACCCGGTCTCGTTGGTGCTGGCGTCCGTCCACCAGAGTGTGACCTGCGTTTGCGAATCCGCCGCCGAGATCAGATTGCCGGGGACTGCGGGCACGGCGAGGGTTGTGAAGTTGGACTCCATGGCGAAGGAGCCCCCGGCAAGCGCTGTATCCACGGCCTGGACGCTCCAGTAGTATGTCTGGCCGGGGATCAGATTGGTGAGCGCGGCGCTCAACCCTTGCTGGACGTTGCCCAAGGCCGGAAGCCGGCGCCAACCGGTGGCGGCATTAGCCATCGGGGCCAGGATGTTCGCGCCGCCGGGCGTCGTGCCGACGCGCACGTTATAGGATAGGCCGTTCGTCGGTGTCTGGCCGTCGGAAGCCGCGTGCCAGGAGAGCGTGACCCTTGTCGTGCTGGCTGTCGCGGACAGTACGGTGGGCGCGGCAGGGAGAGCATTCGAGATGGCGCCGTCGTCTGTGTTCCGATAGATGCCCGAAACCCGGCTGGCGCCATTGTAACCTGAAATCAGGATGTCCAGTTTCCCATCCTTGTCATAGTCGCCCCAGGCGACGGAGCAGTTGCGCACGCCGGGGAGAGGCACATTGATGGTCACGAAAGTATCATTGCCATCATTGCGGCACAAATACGTTCCGATGGGATAGCCGCCATAGAGCAGGTCGAGATCGCCGTCGTTGTCGTAGTCACCCCACGCAATATCGCTGTCGGCCACGGCGGAGATATTGGCGTTGATGTCAGTGAACACACCGCCGCCATCATTACGATAGATGCGAGTGAGGCGGCCCGAACCATCGAAGCCGGAGATCGCGATATCGAGATCGCCATCGTTGTCGTAGTCGCCCCAGGCGCCCGACGCATAACCCAGGCCGTGCAATCCCGCGTTGATGTCGGTGAAAGTATTGTCGCCATTGTTGTGGTAAATGTGTGTCGTGTAGTTCCAGCCGTCGAATCCTGCCAGCAGAATATCCAGATAGCCGTCATTGTCGTAATCACCCCATTTCGCAACCCCGCGTTCAGTGCCCGCCAGCGCGGCGTTTATATCCGTGAACGTGCCATTGCCGTTGTTGTGATAGATCTTGGTGATGCGCGCGTAGCCATCAAATCCGCTAATCAGGGCATCAAGGTTGCCGTCGTTGTCGTAATCGCCCCACGCCACCCTGGCCAGGTCCACACCAGCCAAGCCGGCATTGATGTTGGTAAATGTCCCGTCACCGTTGTTTCGCAGGATGTACGAAGCGCGCGCGATTCCGGTGTTGCCCGCCATGAGGATGTCCAGATCGCCGTCGTTGTCGTAATCGCCCCAATCCGCGCTGGCATCGCTCAAAGCCGGAATAAGCGTGGCGACGTTTGTGAAGACACCGTTGTCATTGCGATAAATTGCACCTACTTTTCCCGTGTCGGTATTGCCGACCATCAGGATGTCGAGATCGCCATCGTTATCATAATCCCCCCAACGGACCGCGCCCAGTTCGATGCCCGGCAGGTTTGCGACCATGTTGGTGAAGCGGGGCGGCGGAGGCGGCGTGGTGACGAGGAGGTCATCCACCTGGATGCCCTGGCCGAAATGCCGGAAACCGACCTGCGTCGGCGTCCAGACGGACGCCAGCGATGAGGAAAGCTGCGCCGACGCCGGTTCCTGCGTTCCATCCACCCAGGCTTTCATGCCAATGGTGTCGGCGTTCAAATCAACGTCCAGCTTAACCGAATACCAGCCGGACGTCACACTGGTCGAGTATGTCGCCTGCGAGACTCCGTCACGGAGCAGTCGCAACCGCTTCGTCATGGCCGTTCCATATTCGATCTGTCCCCACCATGTGTTCGTCGCATTGCGCAGAGCGATCGCGACGACATCGCCCGTGCCGGCGCCGCCGGCCGGAACATACACGAGCGCCGAGGCCGACAGCTTCGGCTCGCCGGTCAACGTCAGCGTCGTATACATCGAATTCTCCGCCGCAGATGCGGTTCCCAGCGTCATGACCTCGCTGGCGCCCTGCCAGGCGATGGCGCCATTTTTCTGGTAGCGCGTGGACGTGTCCATGTAGAAATTGTCGGACTGGACGTGCATCCGGTTATCGCACGGCCCTCCCCCGAACCAAGCTTGCTGCGGGATGCCCGTATAGGCGTCGGTTTCCCAGACCCGGTTAAGTTCGATGTCGCGGTAGTAGAGGCCCCATCCCTCCTGCGGATCCTCGCTGTAGCCGTGCTCGCCCGCGCCGTCAGGTCCATGGTTGGGCTGGCGATAACCCCGATTTTCATAAACTCCTCCACCCGCGTGCAGCCACTCATGCCAGAAGACATCGCATTTGTTCCACGCCGACGCCGGATCCAATGTATTGACCATTGAGTAGGTCGCGCCGTTGGCGTCCGGCGTGGCGCCTATGTAACTGAATCCCCACGCGCCGGCACCGTCGAGCGAGCCCTTTTCCCAATACGTGAAGATCGAATCGTAACTCCCCCTGGGCGCATAAGTGTTGATATCGCCCGAGACGTCGCCCGGCGCCAACCAGTAACCGCTGCCAACCGCCGTGACACTGGTTACGGGATGCGGCGCATAGACGATATCATACACCATCATCCCACGGTGCCAGGAATGCTCATGCAGTCGCCCCATGCCCCAACGAAAGGAACTGAGTCCATCATTCAAGTGCTCGGGTGACATGGTGAAAGTGTACCGCGTCCCGTTGAGCGTCACGTCCGTGTTCGTGTAGATCAGCAACAGCCCACGCCACACCGGCGTTCTGCCATTGATCTCGTAATGCCCCGCGTGCGCGTTCGCGACGGACGTGTAGCCCGACGCGCCGCTGCTGTTGGTGGCGCATACGCGGTAATACCACAGCGCGTTGGCCGACAGTCCGGTGTCGGCGAAAGAGGTCGCGTTCGAGCCGGTAACCGCGAGACGAGCCCAGGCGTTCGTGCCAGTTGCCGACCGTTCGACAACGAAACCGGTTTCGGTGGCGCTCGTATCCGTCCACCACAACGTGATCTGCGACTGCGAATCCGCCGCCGACACAAGATTGGTCGGCGCCGATGGAGCGGCCGCCATAACCC
>Ga0118677_10005006_pt1 | contig 23606 bp, 16 predicted proteins | sample AliMusrvi5mmetaG_FD_86154 | JGI IMG/M metagenome (GOLD analysis project Ga0118677, IMG submission 86154)
TATCTAATGAAGAAATCCTAAGTCGTGGTGGCCTTCCACCTAGAGCAAGAATGTATAGCAAAGATCAAATTCCTTTTGCAGAAATGAAAGAATTTATGCGCGGCTTACTCGATAATAAAAATAGCATGAAAGCAAATCATTGATACTATGCACAAAATAAAGGCCGACAATACTGCAATTATTTTTATTGGTTATCAAAATGATTACTTTAGCTCCCAAGGTGTCCTTAATTCAACGTTGGCAGAAACCCTACAAAGTAATCAATGCCTAGCTCACAGCATCGATTTAATTGAACAAGTAAAAAACACAGCGACCCTATTAATAGCAACGCCTATTATGTTCAGCCATGACTACAGTGAAATAAAAGACGCAATCGGCATACTCCATAGTATCAAAGAACAGCGAGCTTTTTGCGAGAACAGTTTTGGTGTTGAAAGTATTCCTGAGTTTAAAAAATACGAGCAACGTTTGATAACATTAACTGGAAAACGTGGTCTCAACGCTTTTTCAAATACTCAGCTAGCTGAACATCTAAAAGCACACGCTATCGAGAATGTGGTAATCGCCGGCCTATTAACACCTCTCTGTGTAGATTCTACTGGACGCGACGCTTACGACCTAGGTTACCGCGTTTACATATTAGAAGACTGCACCTCGGCCGATAACGACTTTAATCAGAACTATTATATCAACACTGTTTTTCCTTTTTATGCCCAAACCATTACCAGGTCTGCGCTTGCGGCTCAACTGAATCACTAATCCTATCATGAGTCATGACTGCCCTTAATGAGCTTGAAGTTCAAATTAATTATCGCCTACTCGAAGACCTTAAGGCTTCAGAAAATCGCTATCGGACATTCCTAAACAACCTGCCTGACATTGTATTTTCACTCGATCAGCAGCACTATATAACTTACGTCAATTCTGCTTTTGAAACTCATTTACACTATACCCAAGATGATTGCTTGGGTAAGCCATTAATACAGTTTATATCTGAGGTAGACCAAGCCAACTTTACAGCTACCCTAGTTACTCCTACAACAACTATCAACTCATCATTTAAGTTTATTAGTAAAACCGGTAGCTTTCGTGACATGGAGTTACATCCTAGCATTTCAGAGACGGAAGGCTTAACTGGACTATTGATTGATGTTACTGAGCGAGATCAATTAGCAACTCTTTCTAGAGAAAACCAAAATCGCCTAACGAATTTAATAAAGACCTCTGAAGATGGCATTTGGGACTGGAATTTACATACAAATATCATCAATTATTCTGATCGCTGGAAAGCTATGCTTGGTTATGATGCATATGAAATTGGTACAGCATTCACTGAATGGAGCGATAGAGTACATCCAGATGACTTAGATATGGCACTAAAAGCACAACAAGACTATTTTGAAGGAAAGACTGTCAATTACGAATGTCTAATAAGAATGCGTCATAAAGACGACAGTTGGAAGTGGATATTGACCAGAGGCATTATGTCCGACTATGATGATAAAGCACCCAGAAGCATCATAGGCACTCATACTGATGTAACACCTATCAAATTGGCAGAAGAGCAACTAAAAAAAACCGAACAAACTTTAATCACAATCCTTAACGACCATCCTGACGGCATAATTTGTATTAACGAGCTACAGAACGTCCATTTTGTCAACGACACCTACTCTAAAATAACTGGCAATAACCATGATATAGTCATTAATAGTAGCCTTCATGACTTAGCCTCTCAGCTACTGATTAAATATAATGATGAAAATCTACTCATAAACGCACTTACTTCGTCTGAGCCTAGTGAGCTACTATTAAAATCGAGACACCACTCAACAACAATTAAGCTAATCATATCCACTTGTCAAAATGACTACATTCATAAGATTCTTTATTTTAGAGATATTAGTAGCGAATACGAAGTCGATCGCATGAAAAGTGAATTTCTAGCGACGGCTGCTCATGAATTGCGCACCCCTATGGCTAGCATCTATGGCTTTTCTGAGCTATTACTAAATAATGAATATGATAAGGAAATTACAGTGGATATTGTCAGCACTATCCATGAACAAGCGAAAGCTCTAACCTACATGATTAATGACTTACTAGATCTAGCTCGAATTGAAGCGCGTATGGGCAAAAACTTTATCATGAAAGAACAGACAGTTGAAGCCGTTATTGAACATGCGATTAAATCATGTGAAGGATTTGCAGGTACTGAAAGAATTTATTTTCAGCACAGTAAAGCTTTACCTAAACTCGTTTTCGACACAGCGAAAATTAATCAAGCCTTATGTAATATACTAAGTAACGCTTGCAAATACTCACCCGAACATAGCCCTATCTATATCACTATTAATCATAGTACCTTTGGCAACAAAAACTATTTAGGCATTAAGATTCGTGACCAAGGAATGGGTATGACAGCTGAACAAAGCAAGCACCTTTTTGATCGTTTTTGGCGAGCCGATCTTAGCGGACTAATTGCCGGCACAGGACTTGGAATGTCTATCGTTAAAGAAATTATCGACACCCATCACGGGCAGATTGAAGTAATTAGCAAACCAGACCAAGGCACCTCAATTACTGTATGGCTCCCGCTAATGATAGAGACTTGTGACAACCTTGATTCCCTTAAAAAACAAGACAATAACGGTTTGGCTAATGCTAATTTACAATCGAAGCCATCGACATTACTTAATGAAATATACGACAAACTCATTAATAGTCAGTTTATTTTCAATAGTCAATTGATCACATTACAAGCTGAGCTAAGCGAGTCAAAGCAAGTTGCTTTTCAACTGTTTAATGTAGCCGTCAAAAACTTTGATTACTCCGCCGCGCTATTTCTAATCGAGAACCTAAAATGATACCTCTCATTACCAAGCCCAAAATTTTAATCGTTGATAACTCACCTGATTATATTGAAACTTTAGCTGATATTTTACAGGATCAATATGATCTTTATGTTGCTAAAAGCGGAGAACAAGCACTACTAATTGCTGAGAGCGGTGTACCACTCGATTTAATTTTATTAGATATAGTGATGCCTAATGGCATCAGCGGCATGGAGGTCTGCCAGCAATTAAAATCTAATCATGCAACCGCTCATATTCCAATATTGTTTGTAACCGCGCTGACCGATGAGCAAGATGAGTTACTGGGCTTTAATTTAGGCGCTGCAGACTATATAACTAAACCAGTTCGTCCGGCTATTGTTAGGGCGCGCGTCAAAACTCACATACTCTTAAAAAAACAAACCGAACAACCGACTTATTTAGCATTCATCGATCAATTAACTTTAATTCCTAATCGTCGTAATCTCGACGAATTACTGAGTAATGAATGGACGCGTGCTAAACGTAACAAAACAGCTATCTCTGCATTGTTAATAGATATTGATCATTTTGCCGCCTTCAACGAACACTATGGAAAAAGACGGGCTGACGAATGCTTACAACAAATAGCGCAGTCACTTAATTCAAACTTAAAACGATCTAGTGATTTCATTGCTCGTTTTGGAGGTGAAGAATTTATAGTCATTTTGCCTGACTCTGATGCTAGCCAAGCAAAACTGATTGCTGAACGTCTACTGACGAATGTTACTGAGCTGAATATTCAACACGAACACTCCATAACGGCACCGCTACTTACAGTGAGCATCGGCGGGGTAACCTCTGTACCGTCAAACAATGACAACACTATCAGCGCCCTCCTAAATAACCTTGATACTCAATTACTACGCGCTAAAGCAGGCGGAAGAAATCAAGTTTGCTTTGCTGATTAAAGTTGCATTGCTTTGTTTACAGGCCAATTTAATGCTTCTAGTGCCTGCAAACGCTCAGGCGTACCGATATCCATCCAAAACCCTGAAAACTGCTGTCCAGTAACGCGACCTACTGCGATAGCGGTTCGTAATAAAGGCCCTAATTTACGGCTACCGACCGCCAGTCCTTTAAATAAATCTGGATGATAAAGACCGATACCACTAAAGGTAAATTGCTCTGAGAGATGCTCACGAACACGACCTAAATCATCAAGACCAAAATCACCTTGTAAATGATGGGCTGGATTATCTATAAGCACTAAGTGCGCTAAATCAGGCGCTAAGTTTTTAAGTTGAGCATAAGGAAAATCAGTAGCAATGTCTGCGTTAACTACTAAAAACACATCCTCCCCCAACAAAGGCAAAGCATTGATGATGCCACCAGCCGTTTCTAAACCCAACTCACCTTCTGGTGAATACTGAATACTGGCACCATAACGTTGACCATCACCCAGATAATCAACAATTTGTTGACCCAAATGCGCGTGATTAATCACAATATCAGCAAAGCCAGCTGCCACTAATTGAGTAATGGTATGCTCAATTAGCGCATGCCCAGCAACCTTTAGCAAAGGCTTAGGTGTATGGTCGGTTAAGGGTCGCATTCTCTCGCCGCGACCAGCAGCTAAAATCATCGCCTTCATAATGAATGACTCTGTCTAAATGTTTCATGAACCGGCACGACCTGCTCCTGTAAGAAATCTGAAAAAGCCGACAACTCTGGGTAGTCGGCACAAACAGCCAACACATAAGTTAGAGTGCGCGGAATATCATTAAGATAAGTTGACTTGCCATCTCTCAAATGTAATCTTGAAAAAATACCGATGGCTTTAAGATGCCTCTGTAAACCCATCAAATCAAACCAGCGTTTAAATTGTTCTGGACTTACTGCAATTAAATCTAACCCGACTAAACGCTGATAATAGTCGTTGCGCCAACGTTCAATGAGTTCCGGCGACCAACTAATATAACAATCACGCAATAAAGACACTAGATCGTAAGTGATAGGACCAATAACGGCATCTTGAAAATCGATGATCCCCGGAGAGTCATCGGTCAAAAACATTAAGTTCCGCGAGTGATAATCTCTATGAACACACACACGAGGTTGATCTAAAGCTGAATTAATCAGCACCTCTGACAAATGAGCCCATATTTCAGCAGGAATAGGTGTATCTAAGCATTCATGTAAAAACCATTCTTCGAAAATACCTAGCTCTCGTTGCAGCAATGCTTCGTTATAAGCCGGCAAGTCAAAGTGTTCAATCGATGTTTGCGACTGCATTAACAACAAAGCATCGAAAGCGCTACTATACAACGCTGTCGCATTTTCTAAGCTTAACTGATCCAAGAAACATTGCGAGCCAAAATCTTCCAGCAATAAAAATCCTTCCACGGTGTTTTGTTGAAAAATAATCGGTACATTAACCTTGATCTGAGCCAGCAATTCAGCAACACGAATAAAGTTCTCGGTATTTTCTTTATCAGGCGGCGCATCCATGACTACAAAAGAGCCTTCGGGGGTTTTAATTCTAAAATAGCGTCTAAAACTAGCATCGCTAGAGGCCAATTGGCAGGAATCCACTATCATTAATAAGTCGTTTTCTAGCCAATCGAGCAGTGATATTGTTCTTAAATCGTCGAACATCGTTATATTTGAATGAGTTTAGTTATAATGCTGGGATGAATTGAGGTAAAATGCTGCATTAGCATTCTATTCCATTTACGTTCTGTAACGCCACTAAACTTAATGCCGCCTATGCTTCGCCGTTTATTTCTGGTTTTTTTACCTTCCTTAGTTGCCTCAGTCAGCCATGCCAACGATGCCTCGTGGAATTGCGAGCAAAACAAAGACAGCAAAGAATGGGTCTGCGTAGGTGAAAAAAAAAAGCTAGCGACTGCTGAACCCACCCCGACACCCGTCAAAGCAGAACCCATTAAAGCGCCTGCAACAGGAACGGTAACTATAGAAGACATGTATCCGGTTAAAGCTGCCGATACTGAACCCGTAAAGTCAGTCAACATAGAACCAACGCCCGTCATTAAACCCATTAGCCCAGTGCCTGTTGTTATTAGTCAACCTGAGCCTATAGAAGCAAAACCGACCAGCCCAGCCGCTATCGTACCTATTCAAGCCAAACCCGCGACAGCCAGTAAACCCAATACAACAAAATCGCCTGCTGCCTTGCCATTACCAGCAGCCATCGCAAATAACAATAGTCCGCGTTCAGGATGGAACTGTGGATCTAGCTCAAAGAAAGCTACGTGGGATTGCCAGCCTATTGGAACTGAAGCAAACGCTAGCACAGCTGAACAACAAATCAGTCCAGTGCTTGTCGGCGCTGAAGTAGTTCACAACAATGAGCCTGAAACTTTTGAAAAGCCCATGATGAGCTTATTGAATCCTGCCTTTAATCATCAACAAGAGCAAGTCTTTAGCACACTGACCTCGCAACTGCCTTATGATCCTTGGGAAAATTGTGGCTATGGTCCTACCAAAAAACGTAACTTTATTTCTTCTGCAAATCTACGTGAAGTCACGCCTTTAGATGTTAAATCTAATTTTGCTGAAATCTTTGACAATGAAATCAGTGATTATTCAGGTAATGTACTGATCAATCGCGCCGATCAACACTCTATTTCACACATCGCCAATTACGACAACGTCTCAGATGTTATGAATTTAGAGGGCGATGTTTATTATCATGAAGATGCACTGGCCTTACATACCGAAGCGGCCACTATCAACCTAGCCAATGATCAAGCCAAACTTAGAGATGTAGAATTCATTTCACCGACGACGCCCTTAAGAGGCTTTGCTGAATCCTACTTTCGTAAAAGTAAGACTTTATCTCAATATACCAATGTTTCTTATACTACCTGTCGTCCCGGCAACCAAGATTGGGTGATACATGCTTCTGAATTAGAAATGAATAAGGTAACGGGCCAAGGTACAACTAAAAATACTTGGATAGAGTTCAAAGGCACACCAGTACTTTATACACCTTACTTATCTTTCCCTATCGACGACAGACGACTCTCTGGCTTTCTTTCACCCACTTTCAGTAGCACACGCTACAGTGGCATGTTAATAGCAGCACCTTATTATTGGAATATTGCCCCTAATTATGATGCTACTTTAACACCTAGGGAATTATCATCCCGAGGTCCGTTAATGGCAGGTAAATTTCGATACCTAACAGAACAATCTACAGGTAAATTAGCGGCAGAATACATGCCTAATGACAGCCAATTAAACACCTCACGATATTTACTATCATTACAAAACAAATCCATTATTAATCCTGCATTAAGTTCAAACATGGATTTGAACTTAGTCTCAGATTCTACTTATATTGCCACCACAGGCACCGCCTTAAGCTTTACAAACTACAATTACTTAAGAAGCTACGCCAACGTCAATTATAATAAATATGGTTTTAACTTTATTGCTGCAGCGGATAGTTACCAATCGATAAATGCTGCGACACCTAATACTGCACTACCTTATAGAAGATTGCCGCAGCTTAACCTTAATTATGCTCATGACTTTAGTGGCTTACCAATACACACTGAAATACAAAATGAGTTTGTGGATTTCCAGCATACTAATAATATCGTTGAAGGTCAGCGTATTAACACGCGTCCGTCTATCAGCATGCCATTACAAACAGCCAGTACATTTTTTACACCTAAACTTTCTTTACAAGAAACTGATTACACACTTAATAATGGAGCAGCTAGCTCCCCAGCCGCTTTAAGCAGAACGCTACCTACTTTTTCTGCAGACTCTGGCCTGTCTTTAGAAAGAAATGTCAATATAGCCAATTCGACTTTTGTACATACCGTAGAGCCACGTTTATTTTATTTATACGTCCCTTCGGTCAATCAAAACAATATACCTGTGTTTGATTCTGCACTGTACGATTTCCAGTTTAATACCATGTTTAGAGAAAATAGCTTTAGTGGTAGTGATCGCATACAAGACGCCAATCAAGTGACTACCGCTCTCACCTCTCGTTTAGTGGATGATAACACCGGTTTAGAACGCCTTAAATTGAATGTCGGGGAGATTTTCTATTTTCGAGACCGCCAGATTGGAGTACCAACGGCACTATCTAATGGCAACGTCGTTAATATGGGAGCATCTAAGGATGCAGAATCTAATATAGTGACAGAATTATCTAGCGAACTGACCAAACAAATATCAGTTAACACCGGTGCGCAATGGAGCCCTATACGAAATGACATTGAAAGAATAAAAGCCAATATCCATTTTAGAAACCAAAGTAATGAGCTATTTAACATCGGCTATCTCTATAGAAAGAACCCTTTAATTCCCGATGGTAGCAACAACATTAGCCAAGGTGACACCTCTTTCCGTTGGCCTATCGCTAAAGATTGGCATCTGTTAGGTCGTATGCAGTATTCATTACTCTATAGTGAAATCCAAGATAGCTTCATCGGCGTAGAAAAAGAAAACTGTTGCTGGCGTTTTCGAATTCTAGCTAGGCATTACATGAACAACGTGACGATTATCAATAATCAAGCCGTAGTCGCAACCACTGGCACAACAGTGCCTGGTTCTAGTCAAGACGGTGTGTTCTTTCAAATAGAACTGAAAGGCTTAACCGGCTTTGGTGATGATGTTGATCAGTTCTTACAAAAAAGTATTTATGGTTTCCGGAAAACTCAAAAAAATGATTTATAACGCTACGATGAAAAATACCCTGATGCCATTATTGCTAGGCACGCTCTTATTCAGTTATTTTCCTGCACAGGCTGAAGTACTGGGTAAAATCGCCGCCGTTGTAGAAGAGGATATTATTCTCGAACAAGAACTGGATAAAGAAGTGGCTACTATTTCACAAAGAATACGTGCTGGTAACACTCCCGCGCCACCAGAAGCCGTTTTACGTAAACAGGTGCTGGAAAAAATGATCATGGATAAACTCCAACGGCAATTAGCTGAAAAAGCAGGCATTAATGTCAGCGAAGATCAAATTGCCAATTCTGCAGCCGATATTGCGCAAAGAAATAATATGTCTTTGGAGCAATTTAGAGCTGAACTGGAAAAGCAAGGCATGCCCTATAAGACTTTTTTAGATAATATGCGCAATGAAATTGTCATCAACCAATTACGCAGTCGGGAAATTGGTGGGCGCATTAAGGTAACAGATCGCGAGGTCGAACATTATATAGAAACACAAGGCAAATCGGGTGCTGAAAATGTGCAATACCATTTAGGCCATATCCTGATTGCACTTAAAGAAGGTGCATCTGCTCCAGAAATACAAAAAGCCGAAGCTAAAGCGGATCATCTGGTTAAAGCCTTACGTGCTGGACAAAGCTTTACTCAAGTCGCCATGAGTGAATCAGAAGACGATAATGCTCTAAAAGGTGGGGACTTAGGCTGGCGCACTATCAATGATGTACCGACCTTGTTTGCTCATAAGGTCAGCCAAATGCAAGCCGATGAAGTGTCTGATCCTATCCGTAGCCCTAGCGGCTTTCATATCCTTAAAATGTTAGAAGTTAAAGGTTTAGATAGCCACGTCACCACCCAAACTAAAGTGCGTCATATTTTAATCAAAACCAATGAGTTAATCGATGATAACGAAGCAAAAAACCGACTACAAGCTTTACGAGATCGGATTGTCGATGGTGATGACTTTGCTAAATTAGCACGCGCTAACTCAGACGATAAAGGCTCAGCCATCAAAGGTGGTTCGCTAGACTGGGTGAGCCCAGGTGATTTGGTTAAGCCCTTTGAGGAGACTATGAATAAACTGGCTATTAATGAATTAAGCGAGCCTATACAATCACAATTTGGTTGGCATTTAATTCAAGTACTAGACCGTAAAGCTAAAGATGATAGTGAAGAACATAAAAAGAATCTAATCCGCGACGCCATACGTAAACGTAAAATTGAAGAAGAAACCGAACTTTGGATGCGTAGACTTCGAGACGAAGGTTTTGTGGAAATTTATCCATAACTTAATAAAACGACCACACTATATACAGAGAATAGCCGTTGAAAGATCAATTACAACACATTTTAAGCAACTCTAACTTAGATGCTAATCGTGCCTTAATCCGTAAACTTTGCACTGATCTAAAAATTGATAACTTAACCTGTGCAGCGGCTTTACTCACATTAGTACACGCTGATGAAAAAGTTAAGCAAGCATCACAGCTTGTCGACCCAGAGCCAAGCACATCTACTTTAACAACAAGTACTGTAGCTACGGGCATCAAAATGATTCGTTATCGACTTGATGTGGGTAGTAAACAATTGGTTACTGCCGATCAACTTAGAAAGCTATTGATTGAAGAGTCTGGCGTAGACAAAAACAATATCAACAATATTCATATTCATAGTTTATATACACTCTTAGAATTACCCGATGAAATGCCACCTGATATATTTCTACATTTAAAAACAGTAGAAATTAATCAGCATAAACTCGATATTAGACGTGTAAAAACCAATAATAAAAGACGGGGAAATAACTATATTCGAAGAGGACGTAAGCGTGACAGCAAACCTAATAGCTCAGAAACGAATACCAGCACCCAATCGACTGATTAAACAATTTAAGATCAATGAAGCGTTTATTTAAATGACCCACTCAGTCTTACAAACGACCCATACAGAGCAAACGCAACCCATTCTAGGTTGGCGCGAATGGGTAAGCTTACCCGAACTTAATATTGAACACATTAAAGCTAAAATAGACACTGGCGCAAGATCTTCGGCTTTACACGCCTTTGCTATAGAACCCTATCGCAAAGCGGGTCAGCGTTGGGTTATGTTTGCAATACATCCCCAGCAAAATAATACAGATATTATAATTGAATGCCATGCGCCCATTAAAGATAGGCGCATGGTATCTGACTCTGGTGGCCATAAACAGCGCCGCTATGTGATAGAAACGTCGATATTACTCGGTTCAGCCATTATTACCGCTGAAATGACACTGACCAATCGAGATAGCATGTTGTTTCGTATGTTAATAGGTCGCACCTCTTTAAATGATCGTTTTTTAATTGATCCTAGTGCATCCTATTGCCAGGGAAAACCCAGTTCATCATCAACCTTATAATGATAATTACTGGTATTGCTCGGTATGTTGTGCAATCGACTATCACTTATTGCACCCGACCCTCGCTAATGTGAACCCACCTTAAGGGTTAAGCACATGAAATGGAAGTGTCATATAACGTTTCAGGGGCAATATCGAGGTTTCCTGGCCAGCAAACAGTTCCGAAAGCGATATACGCCTGTTTAAAATAGTCTAGGTTTTTTAACCTCACGAAAACACCACGCTCCAAGTAAGGTCGCGCATCAAATAATCGATGCGAGCCATCATCAAACCATAATTCCAAAAAAAAATTGTCTCGAGGCACTACACGGATAACTGACTCCATCAGACCACCTCAGCGCAAAGGATCAATAGAAAAAGGCGCTTGCCCATTCACGGCTAATTCCCAGTCCGCTAATAAATCTTCGCGATGAATTTCGATCCAGGCCTGTACCATTCTAACTTTTGACTGGGGTAATTCACCACGCAGTATTGATCCATCAAGAATAGAGAACGAGGCATCCTGACCTTGATACTTAGCATGAATATGGGGCAACTTATGACGCTCATCGTCATAGAAATAGAGGTATATAATAATACCGTAGAACATACTTATGGCTGGCATAGCTTAATTCCTTATTAACTTTAGAATGGTAAGCTCAAAAAACAATACACGTTATTGGCTTTTTTATTATACAGATAGTAGACATAAGAAAATCCCATATAACAATGTTGCACATTATAATATATGAGCTTAAGAATCCCCCACGATATTAATGGCTTAAAAATAAATATAACGTGTATCTAATTTCAGTTATTCATAAACAGTAAACCATCCCCCCCTTTTTTTAAAATTGGACTGCGAAAAACATTCAACCTAACCTACTCGGCCTAGATAACAATTTCATCGGTTAGATTGTCCCGAAGCACTTTAATATTTTTAACATTGACAACCATTAATGGGTAGATCGAATTTAATAACGTTTACGATAGAAATGGTTGCTTTAGATAAGTTGAGCGAATAAATATTATAAACGCTGAACGCCAAACTTAGCTCGTCGACCGTAGCATCGATGTAGCAAAGCGACATTGAGAATTTACAGCACTCCGACGCCTATGCTGGTCGGGGTTTGAAACCCCGACCGAAACGTTTGCATGCTACAATAACTTTCGAAATCTTAAACATTAAGAACGGGGTTGAAAACCCCGTTCCGCTTGAGTTTATTTGATAACAGAAGATGAATGCGATGAGTATTTCAGATATGGACTATCTTTTAATATTACTTATTTATTACCACTGCTTTTGTTGGCTTTTACTTTGATAGGTAGCTTATAAAATCTTAAAATTCATGCAAGTATTTCTACGTATATCTTTTAGGTTTTTAATTCTCTAAAATGACCTAATTTAATTTATTGACCTTGAAAAAATGTAGATATAGAATATTTATTAATCGCTAATTCAATTAACAATAAGTAAGTCGTTATGAATGCATTAAGAAATGAAACCCATCTACCCCACATCATTGAACGCAGATCTGGCAAAAAAGTAAAAAAAAACCGATATTCTTTTGATTTTATTAAACGATTAGAAGAATTAAGGGAATTAGAAAACAAAAGAATCAATGATTTCTTAAAATAAGAAATACCAGCCAAAACTACAATGCAATTCTTCTAAACAAGAGCATGTCTAGTCTAAATTCGGCAATCAATAGTCTTGTTATCTTTTTTTGTGGAAGATTCTTAACCACAATTCGAATTTTTTAGCCTTCATCTGCCGCCCCCCCCCCTAAAGCACTGACTGCCAAAAAGAATCCTATCGGCTTATAATAAATAAGAGTACAGTCAAGTTTAGAATTATGAAGTAGAGTTATTTCATCAACCCATAAAAAATGGATAATATCAGATTTCGACATTAACAAGCTCCGCCAATAAGTTTATATCAATTGATAGGTAAAGTGGTCCCCTGTTCTTAATACAATTCAAAATTCTATATCAGTGGCCATTAATCGGAATTGATTAAGTGTTATACATTAATTTAATAAAGGGGCGACGCACGAAACGAACTATAAACTACGCTAATGATTTTATTTTATCGCAACATTTCAATTAGTTAGAATCTTAGATAGGGCCCTGTCATGATAATAACCGTTCGATCCGATATAGGTGCAGGATCTAGAGGGTCTGCTGAAGGAGTTACTGTATTATTAGACTTGTCTGAGCAATCGGGTATAGCTGATCAGCTAGAAAAGAAAGACTGTGAGGTTTTATTTGCAGAAGGTTTTACCTCTGTTTATGCTAAGAACATTGAAAAAGTTCTTCATATCTGCGAAGCGGTCTGTGGCGAAGTTTATGCCTCATTAAGATCTGGATATTTTCCAATTGTAATTTCAGGCGATCATAGCAGTGCGACCGGAACAATTGCAGGGATCAAAAAAGCCAAACCCGAATCAAGACTGGGAATTATATGGATTGATGCTCACGCTGATTTACATACACCGTTTACATCGTCTTCCGGCAATATGCATGGCATGACATTAGCGGCTTCCTTGGGACTAGACAACGTAGCATGTTTTTTAAGAGATCCAGATAAGACGACCTTGGATTTTTGGTGGCGTTTTAAACGGATTGGGGGGCTTATTGAAAAGATCAGGCCTTTAGATATTGTTTATGTAACATTACGTGATTTAGAAGAACAAGAATCTCGACTCATTGAAGAACTTGGTATACGGGTCTTTTCGACAGAAGAACTGCGGGAGATCAAAGAAAAAGCTCTCGGCACTTTGATATTAGAATATCTAAAAGACTGCACTGATATTTACCTATCATTTGATACCGATAGCTTAGATGGGTCTATTTCAAAAGGAACGGGTCTTCCTGTAGATAATGGAATTATGCCAACAGAAGCTGAAGAGCTTATCTGTATTATTTTAGAAGATCCAAGAGTGCTCTGTTTTGAAATTACCGAACTTAATCCTCGTTTTGATATTAATCATGCGACGACAACGATGGTATATAACATCTTAGAAAAAGCACTGGGTATATTAAAAACAGTACCTAGGCCTAGTTTTCACTAAAGCGGGAAAACTTATGTTTCGGATGACTTTAAAAATAACCTAATTATTCAATGTCTGTTCCTACTAATGCTGCTATATAGTAGGCGGCATCAGGTGTATTTTCTTGCATATAAGCAAACTTAAGATTTTTCTATGCAAGTTTTGCGCATTGGCAAGACGTTCAATATTTTCTTATAATTGATGTTCAAGTTTTTAAATAAATACTGCATCTTCATTTAAGAAAATTACTATTTATTAGAATTTATCCTCTGCGTTGTGGTACTAACCGATATGTCTTGTGCTTAAGATTGCAGATATTTATAAATATTTAAGCTTAACTAGATATCTTTCCTAAATATGACTCTAAGTGAATCATAGTGGGTAAGCCGTCATTCCGGCATGGACTGCCGGAAACCAGTTGCCATGGATGGCAATAGGTCGTATCACTATAAGTTTCATGATAAGAATTCTACTATACGATATGTACATCCATGTACTCTGGATCCTTTGCAGTCCATGCCGGGATGACGAATGTGATGTTTTTCAGATGCTTATAAGATTTGTATTGATCGGTCTTATTTTTATTTAGGAAAGATGTCTACTAATTGTACAGCAGGGTATGAATCGTCATAAAATAAACGTTACCTCAGTTCAGAAGAGCTTAAAAAAGCTTTAAATACAGCATAGCTTTCAATAGTCTTGTTATCTTTTTTCTTATGGAAGATTCTTGACCACAAATCGGACTTTTTAGCCTCACAGACTTCTTTTAATGCCTTTTACACGGCCCTTTTCAACTTGATTTTGCATTTCTTTATACAGAACTTCTTCTTGATGCCACCGATTTAGAACAATTTCATCGCATGACACGAGTACCGCTTTTTGCTCTACTGGATTAATGCTGATGGTGCATGGCTCATATCATTCAACGGCCTTTATGGGTTAATATCTTGTCATCAATTTGTCACATTTGTTAGGTAAGGTGGGCCTTACAAAGACATCATGAGTTATATGGTAATTAGCTATGCCTTCGGACACTCAAAAATATATTCCAGAATCCTGCGATGCTACCTTGAAACAAATTCTTGCCGAGGTCATTGAGTTACGTCAAGAAATTAAAATTAAAGCTAATCAGCGCTTACAAAAACACCCATACCACAATCATTCAAGTGACTTTTCCGACAGCGCTTACAATCTTGCTCACTATCTTGCCATGCGGCAGTTTGATTTACGCCATTTACAAGATCGTTTGTCCCATGCCAGTTTAACGTCATTGGGCAGAGCGGAAGGCTCGGTATTATCGACTCTAGACTCGTTAATCGACATATTGAAGCGGGCAACAGATCCACAGTATTTATCGAACGAGAATTGCCGTATATTTTGCTATGCACAAGGCCAGCAGTTGCTAGAGCAGCATACTATGGAATTATTTGGCCCCTTTCGTAAACACGGTAGGGCGCATATTATGGTAACCCTGCCTAGCGAAGCCTCTTGGGATTATGTACTAGTAAAATCAATGCTTGAAAAGGGTATGAGCTGTGCACGTATCAATTGTGCGCATGATGATCCAACTATCTGGCAGGAGATGATAAACAATATTCGTCAGGCTGAAACAGAGCTTAATCGTTCCTGCCGCATTCTTATGGACCTTGCTGGACATAAAATTCGCACTAGCAACATTACACTAGGACCCTCAATACATCACCTTCGTGTAAAAAAAGATCGTACTGGTAAAATTGTAGCTCCAGCTCATCTTATTTTAACGGCCGACTATGAGTCCTACCCTCTAGATAATTCATTATTCAGGGTATCTATCCCAAAATCACTGCATAAAAAATTGAAGCCTGGTGTTTCTTTAGCGTTTATTGATAAGCAACATAAACAACGTAGTTTAAAAGTAGAGCATGCACTTTCCGATACGGACTGGTTAGTCAGTTGTGACAAATCAGCTTATCTTGTTTCTGGTTGCAGTTTAACGCTGACTCTGTATCAAAAAAAGACTACACATAAAAAGGTCATTGAAAAGTTTACTTTAGGAGAGTTTGCTGGCGAGCCCTTGGATATTCAAGTCCATAAAAATAATGCGCTGTTATTAACCCCCAGCAATATAGACGGCAAACCTGCTGAATATAAAGACGGGATTTTAATACACCCCGCTCAAATTGGTTGTACGCTATCTTCGGCCTTAGAAAAACTCAGCATAGGGCAACCCGTGTGGATTGATGACGGTAAGATAGGTGCAGTCGTTGAAGTTCTCACTGAGCAGGGTGTATTGTTACGCATAACAGAAGCAAAAATGGGCGGCGTACATATAAAAAGTGACAAAGGCATTAATTTTCCAGAAGCTAAATTGAATTTACCGCCACTCACCGTGAAAGATTTAAAAGACTTAGATTTTGTTTGTGATCATGCCGATTTGGTTGGGTTCTCATTTATAGAAACGCTGACGGATATTGAACAATTGATGAAGGAACTTGCACAACGGAATAAGTCAGAATTACCTATCATCGCCAAAATTGAAACCAATCGTGCCGTCAAAAATCTTCCCGATATTATCTTAGGGACTATCGATCGTCATAAGCTAGGCATCATGATTGCCAGAGGTGATTTAGCCGTAGAATTAGGTAGCGCTAGGCTCGCTGAAATTCAGGAAGAGCTACTGTGGTTATGTGAAGCGGCTCATGTCCCTGTCATCTGGGCAACCCAAGTACTTGAGTCTATCGCCAAACAAGGCAGTCGCTCTAGAGCCGAATTTACAGATGCTGCTATGGCAGTTAGGGCTGAATGCGTCATGCTAAATAAAGGCCCCTACATACTTGATGCAATAGTCGCTCTGGTGGATGTTATGATACGCATGCAGGAACATCAACGGAAAAAATTTTCTCGCTTAAGAGCCTTACATTGGTAATTAAATTCATGTTCAAAATAAAGAGGGACAGGCCACAGTTTATACCCTTGTTCACTCTTAGCTAAAGCGTTTACCAGACCTCACAAGCAATTATAGGGTCTATTTGTCGCTTGCCAGACCCATTAAGGCAATTATAGGGTCTGTTTGTCGCTTGCTAGACCCATTAAGACAATAATAGGGTCTGTTTGTCGCTTGCTAGACCCATTAAGACAATAATAGGGTCTGTTTGTCGCTTACTAGACCCATTAAGACAATAATAGGGTCTGTTTGTCGCTTACTAGACCCATTAAGACAATAATAGGGTCTGTTTGTCGCTTACTAGACCCATTAAGACAATAATAGGGTCTGTTTGTCGCTTACTAGACCCATTAAGACAATAATAGGGTCTGTTTGTCGCTTACTAGACCCATTAAGACAATAATAGGGTCTGTTTGTCGCTTACTAGACCCATTAAGACAATAATAGGGTCTGTTTGTCGCTTACTAGACCCATTAAGACAATAATAGGGTCTGTTTGTCGCTTGCTAGACCCATTAAGGCAATAATAGGGTCTATTTGTCGCTTACTAGACACATTAAGACAATAATAGGGTCTGTTTGGCGCTTGCTAGACCCATTAAGACAATAATAGGGTCTGTTTGTCGCTTACTAGACCCATTAAGACAATAATAGGGTCTGTTTGTCGCTTGCTAGACCTCACAGGCAATTATAGGGCTAACTAGCGTTCAATAGGATAAACTGGCTTGCAACTTAGAGCAGGACGGATGCTAAACGTAACCTTTTTCCTGCGTTCGAAATAACTCTATTCTAAAAGTAAACAGCTATTCTCAATCTACACCACCTTAAATTGAAAGCTAATAAACTAATCAAATAATCTCTTGACCTAGTTAACAATGTTAGGCGACAATGAGTCGCGTTAATTATTTAAGGTACGCAACAGCAACAGTTTTATCTGCTTTACATTCACAGATCCTATAATAAATACCTTGTGAAAATATTGACTATCTCGTGGTTAAGCCTTAGATCACTCTTGGTCGACTTAACTGGTGCGTAGGCTTTTTCGTACATAATATTGTTTATAGCATTAATACATCTAACCGATTGTGTTGTATTGTTTTCTAATTTAAGGAGATCCAAATGAAAAAAGTATTATTAAGCTTTACTCTAATTGCACCTCCCGAAAAAGCCAGCTATTACCGTAATGTAGTCGCTAAGTTTACGGGCAATGCTTTGTTTCCTACACCGATAATATCTCTGGCAGATTTAAACACTGCACTCGATAAATTTGAGGCAGATATTTTAGCAGCCCGTGATGGAGGCCATTTAGCAGTTGCTGTTATGCACGATAGTGAAATAGCGATTGATAAAATGTTTAGAAGCTTAGCTCATTATGTAGATATGATAGCTGATGGCGATGAAACTATTATCATAAGTGCTGGTTTTCAGGCTAGCAAAGATTCAGCTGCCAGAGTTAAATCACCTTTAACGGCTCATGATGGTGATCATAGTGGGAGTATTAAAATAACTTATAAAGCTAACGAAAAGGCTGGTGCGTATATTATCCAATGGTGTAAAGATGCACTTCCTACCACTGAAAGTGGCTGGGAGGTTTTGGCAACAGTGACTCAGACGACCTATGTGGTAAGCAATCTTGTTGTTGGCTGCTATTATTATTTTCGGGTAGCCGCTGTAACGCCTGATGGTACTACAGAATTTAGTGAGCCAATACGAAAATTAGTGGTTTAGATTAGACTTGCGTAGGTCGGGTTAGGCGCTAGCCGTAACCCGACACACTACGACACAATGTCGGGTTACGCTGTCGCTAACCCGACCTACACCTTAACTTACTCGCCCTTAAGCAATCTTATCTTTTAAAACCAATTTACTAATGGCAGGTAGTACCACAAACGTACACACCATAATCCAGAAGATACCCATAGTAATCACCAAACCCATACTGGCAATGCCTTCATGCGGTGAAAACGCTAAACCGGCAAAGCTTGAGGCTGTGGTTAATGCACCATAAAACATAGCTCTAGCGGTACTGGATTGATAGATATTTTGTTCTTCTGATAAAGAATGATGCAGTTTTTCAACCATGTGTATACCGTTATCGACACCTAAACCTAATAACAACGGCAAGGCGATGATGTTGGCATAATTGATGGGTGTATGAGTCAACACGGTACTCGCCATAGTAAATAAGCCTGCCAATATCAGTGGTGTCATTACCAAAAAGGTATCAGTAAGATTACGTCGTATGGCATACAACAGCAAAGCAATGGTAATCAGCGCGATAGTAATGGCTTTTTGAAAGGCAGCCACTACCTCTTTCATAGACTCCCAATAGATAATCGGCAAATCAGTAGTTTCAGGCGCAACGGATTGCACTTCATTAATAAATTCTTGTAAATTAGTCAGATCATTCAGATCTTTCTTAGGAAAAATTTGAATACGATACCAACCTTCCTTACTTAACCAGCGATCTTTAATATCCGACGGTAAATCTGACAAAGCAATTTCCTTTGCGCCCATACCGACTAACAATTGATTCATGGCATCAGGTAATGTGCCTAGCAACGTGGTTTGAATTTTCTCTACAAACAAACGTCTACTGGGCTGCTGCCGTGTATCCAGCTCAAGTAACATATCCTGCAATTCTTTCTTGAATGAAGCTAAGGCCGCCAACTCATGCGCATCCTTTTTTTCAAGCAAACGTTGATCTATAGCCTTGATCAAACGATTAATACCAGGAATCGGATCGTTATCCACTTTCAAAGCAGGAAACTCTTGGGCTTGCGCCCCCAAGATCAGCGCCATGTCTTCTATAGTCGCTAACTTGTCTTGTTGTTGTTCCGGTACAAAATCAAACACACTGATGGTTTTATCGACCGTTGCCAAAGACAATAACTTTTGCTCCATGGCTTTGGCTTTAGCTGCATCTTCTGCCAATACCGTCAAGGTCATCGGTGTGGTATCAGGATTTTTATTCAAATTTTTAAAGGCAATGACTGATTCTGTATTAGGGTCGCGTAAATTAATCGGATTAAAATCCGTCTTAACCTTAAGCACTAAACCTATGGATAGAATAGAAATCAATAAAGTGCCTATAGCAATAGGCTTGGCATAATGCAGGGTGTAGTTCGCCATCTTTTCCGCCAAAGTGGCTAAAAACGGATGCGTCGCTAAGGGTTCAGATTTAACTTTAACAGGGATAAAGCGCAATAAGGCTGGCAATACCGTTAAAGTGACTACTAAACAAATAAATAAACTAGTCCCTGCCAATAAACCCAGCTCAGATACACCTTTATAATCCGTAGGTACAAAAGCATAAAGCCCGATAGAGGTCGTGCCGGCACAGAGCAACAAAGATGGCCCTGTCGATATCAGCGTACTACGTATGGCTCTTTCGCGATTAACATGATGTTGTAAATTATCTTTATAGCGTAAACAAAAATGGATGGCGTACTCTACCCCTAAACCTATATTAGATACGGCAAAAGCGACTGAAATCAAATTGAGTTCTTTAACGGCAACAGCTGCAAAAGCTCCGCAAAACACCATGCCTAAGGCCAAGGTAAATAACGTAGCCAAGGTAAACAAAATAGAACGATAGGCAACCAGCAATATCACTAAAACTAATACCACTGAAAAGATACAAGCGTTAAAAGTGCCATTACTCATACCCACGAGCTCATCATCTTCTAAGCCCACTTCGCCAGTAATCCAAACTTTAACCTCAGGTAAATCTGGCTGCTGAATTTCAGCAATGGCTTTACGTACCGAATCAATAGCGTGTTCAGCAGGACGAATTTGTGTGTAATCAAATTTAGGCGATACCGTAATAAAGCCTTTGCCACCATCTTTACCACTGAGCTTGTTGTCAGCGATCAAGCCTTCCCAAGACAGTAAATTATTTTCACCATTGATGCTTTTATGCAAAGCCAAGGAAACTTTATCAATCAAGGTCGCTAAATCGATAGGTAAATCTTGCTTATCGGCTTTAGCGCTCAAGGCATCTTCAAAGATAGAGAAAAAACCGGTTAGATTCGGTTCTTGAGAGATACGCCCTATAAAAGGTTGAGCTTGAGAAAGATTAGTGGAAACCGCTTGTAATTCGGTAGGTGCTAAATACAGCAAACCATTCTGATGAAAGAATTCATTTTCACTAGGAATATAAACCGAATCAAAATTAGTCTTATCGGCATTTAACAATCGTCCCAAGCGCTTAGTGGCTGCCTTGGTTAATTCAGGCGTGTCAGATTCAACAACCAATAATAAGGTATGTAAGTCCTGAGCAAAGGCTTTTTCAAAGTGACGTCTATTTTGTTGAAAAGGTGCATTAGGTGCGACCATATCTTGAGTATCGGTATCAATACTCAAATGACTACCTGCATATTGCCCAGCTAATACCGTTAATAGTGCGACGATAATTAATACAGAGAAAGGATGGTTTAACACCCAACCGCCCCAAACAGAGAGCAGCTTATTGCTTTTGTTCTTTAACATCATTATTTTGATTCCATTATTCAATAGTAATTTTATCTAAAGTGTTCAGTGCATCACTTTTAGATTCGATAAGTTCAGTGCCCTGCTGCTGAATAAATAAAGCAGGAATATGGGCAAGATTAGCGGCTAGTAATCCGTCTTTTTGCCCCAGACACAACAACGCGGTATCCCAAGCATCGGCAATAGTTGGGTCTTCATGAATAACGGTGACTGACACCAAATCATGAGTAATGGGTCGTCCGTTGCGAGCATCTAATATATGACTATAGCGCTGTCCTTGAAAATCAAAATAATGATTATAAGTACCAGACGTCATCACGGCCATTTGCGTATCCTTAGGCATGGTGATTCTTTTCTGCATGTGCATGTCGCCGGGCAAGGGTCTCTCTAAAGCGATGCGCCAAGGTTGTTGATCGGGCTTATAACCACGGGTTTGTAGCTCACCACCAATCTCTACTAAATAATCAGTAATACCCAGTTGCTCTAAGACGTGGCTAATTTCACTAACACTATAACCTTGTGCAATAGACGATAAGTCGACTTTTAAATCTGCTAGTTTTTTACGTAAATGGCTATCATCAATCACTTCAAGCTTTGCCATACCTATGCGTGACTGTAATTTATGAATTATCGCCGCATCAGGCATGGCGGGTGCTTCACCTCGAAAGCCCCATAAATCAAACAGCGGCTTCATGGTTAAATCATAACAACCCTGAGTGGCGACAGAAACGGTTTGTGCGATACGCACTAACTTTACAATTTCAGCCCCCACTTCCTGACTGTCTGTATTTTCGGTGCTATTAAAGACTTCGATAACGGAATCAGGACGATAATTGGAGAGGGTTTTATCAATAGCATCCAATTCGGTTTTAACAGCATTAACAACCGCAGCGTTATCTATTGACGTTTTAGACCAATAACTAATATGATAAGTCGTACCTTGAGCGGCACCTTCGAGTTTTTGTATACTGGTATCTGAGCAAGCGCTCAACTGGCTACAAATTAAAAGAACAATGAGTCCTTTCCATAAAGAGGGGGGCAGAGTGGATTTTTTAAAATTCATTATCATCGCTAGCGGTTACTTTATTATTACGGCTACCAACTTTAGACGGGACAAAACGATAGTGAAAGCCTTTTATCGTTCCCACGCTCTGCGTCACTGCCCACAGTTAAGTAATCTGTGCCTGGAGTAAAACAGCTTCAGCTGTTTTAAAGTGCAATAGCTGAAGCTATTGCACTCCAAGTTTTTACTATTTTCTATTAATTTAATGGCAGTGACGCTCTGCGTGGCAACGATATATATATTCACACGCTCTCGTCTAAAGTTGGTAGCCATTATTACGACACGAATTTTCTTAGGTTTAATGCAAGTTTAAATTACAACGTATCATTAGATACACTATAAAGATTTTCTAAGAAAGTGGCTACATGCAGCATTATAAAGGTAATTATCGTTTTACTTCTAAAAATGCGCGCAAAGGTTCTTATTAGCCCTTTAACATTTACTAGCCATCAATTTATTAACCCTTAGTTTGGTCATAATGAAGAATGATTTTTTAGTTAAAGCTATACGTTTGCTCATCCCCTGTACTTTACTAGCCGTTCTTTTAGTATTGAGTTATAGGGTACTCAATGAGCTTTTAATGCCACTGACTTGGGCCATTATTATAGTCTATGTGATGTGGCCTATTTATCAATGGCTAAGACATCAATTAGATAATAAAGATACCCTTAGTGCTAGTGTAATGACCTGCCTAATGACTATTGTGATTACGCTAAGTCTCTATTGCTTAGGTACCTTATTACAAAATGAGACTAAACTTGCTTATCAAAGCCTATCGATTAACTTTACTAGCAATAGTTATCACCTACCCCAGCCTATAAGCCAAATCCCTTGGTTAGGGCGACATTTACAAGATGTTATCGATCAATTAATTGATAACCAAGCAGAGTTCAACAGTCAACTCACTAATTGGGTAGGGCAATGGCTGGGAGAATTTACCCAACTAATTGGTAGTATTGGTCGTAACATCATGAAATTGGGCGTCATTCTAGTGACGGTATTTTTTTGTTTTCGAGATGGCTTAACTATCATTAAGCAATTACAACAAGGCTTAATTAGTTTTTTGGGTCCATACCAACAAATCTATCTAAAAACGGCTGGAGCAACTACACGCGCTGTAGTTTACGGCCTAGTGCTTGCCGCACTTAGCCAAGGATTACTAGCCGGTAT
>Ga0118677_10005010_pt1 | contig 23600 bp, 13 predicted proteins | sample AliMusrvi5mmetaG_FD_86154 | JGI IMG/M metagenome (GOLD analysis project Ga0118677, IMG submission 86154)
ATGCCTTGCACGCTTCTATCTCCGCCATCTCCCTGGTTTTGAGTAAGTCCGGAATTACCACGGCTATCAGCAAACCAATGATCGCTATTACTATCATCAGTTCCAAAAGCGTAAAACCTTTCTCCTTCCTCATAACATACCCCCTAATAAGTTTTGTTAATGTAAAATATCAGGTACGTGCTTTTAAGTTGTCATCAAATTGTATCTTATTTGTAAGGAAATTGCTGTCTGGCCGGCAGGGAGAGAAAAGCCTTATATTTTCAAGCTACAAACTTATAACCAACTCCGTAAATGGTTATTAAATGCGCGGGAATTTTCGGGTTTTTTTCTATTTTTGACCGGAGCTTTACGATAAAATTATCTACCGTACGGGTCGTGGGATATTCTTCATAGCCCCAGACTTCATCAAGCAGGGCCTCCCGGGAAATAACTTCTTCGCTTCTTGTCACAAAAAATCTCAGTATCTTGAACTCAGTTTTTGACATCTCCAATTTCTTTCCGGCTCTCTCCGCCTTAAATTTTGTAAAATCTATCTTTACATCATCGAAAACAATTTTTTTGACCCCTTCATGTTTTTCTGTTTTATTTTCCGTCCGTCTAAGCAGCGCTTTTACCCTGGATAAAAGCTCGCGGACTGAGAACGGCTTTGTAACATAATCATCCGCCCCCAGTTCAAGGCCTATGATCTTGTCCGCTTCCGTACTTTTTGCCGTAAGCATAATTATCGGGGTCTGATTGCTTTCGCTTCTCAATTTTTTGCAAACCTCCAGGCCGCTCAGCTCGGGAAGCATCAGATCCAGGATGATCAGATCCGGTTTTTTTTCAAGCACGGCCCTGTAGCCGGACAGCCCTTCTTTTGCGAGCAGAACCTGATACCCGTCTTCTTTGAACGCGTCCCTTAAACCCTGCCTTATGGGTTCTTCATCCTCAACTATTAATATTGTTTTCATACTGGACTCTCCGGTCTAAAGAACACGCTAAAGGTACTCCCTTTGCCTTTTTTACCCGTCAGTTCGATCCTTGCCTCGTGCGCGGCCGCTATCTGCTTTACAATAAAAAGCCCTATACCTATGCCTTTCCTGGTCTTCACATAGGGATCATTTGATCTGTAGAATTTTTCAAATATGGCCTGCCGCTCTTCCTCCTCTATACCGATACCGCGGTCTTTTACGGATAAGCTGACTTCCCCTCCTGCCCGGGCCACCTCGACAATTATATTTTTATTTTTTGGAGAATATTTTATCGCGTTGTCTATCAAATTCATAAGCAGGTGATTCAGCCCTACTTCATCACCGGAAATAAGCGGGACTTTGTGCGCCAGGAGTTTGACCTTATAGCCGTACCGTGAGGCATATGGCGTTACCGCCTGTATGGCTTTTTTTGCCGCTTTTACGAGATCCACGGAAGACAGGGCCTTTTGCTTCAAACGGTATTCACGCCTGGAAAATTCAAGCACGTTATTAATAAGGAAAGCCAGCCGTTCGCTTTCGGTAATAATAATATTCAGATAAGAATAGAGTTTTTTCTTTTCCTTTACCTTGCCTTCCTTTAAAAGCTCCGCGTACATTTTTATGGAAGTAAGCGGTGTTTTAAGGTCATGCGAAACCGTGGAAACAAAGTCCGACCGCAGCCTTACAACAGCTGATTCGTTCACTACCATGACCGTCGCGGTATAGAGGGTAACGATCATCAACACAGAAAGCACGATCAGGATCTCTATATATATTTTAATTTTATTTTTCCTCTGGAGCTCGACATCCTCAAGGGTTTTATCTTTTACGCCGATCTTCCAATCGGTAAAGATACTTTTTAGATCTTTGGTAGGCGGCCGGTCGGCTCTTTCGAGCTTTTCTGAAAAAGCAATAAGCTTGCCAAACCTGTCGGTCACCTCTATGTAAGCTCCAAGCAGGCCGGCTATCTCTTTAATATAGTATTTGAGGGACTCAGTGATCTCCGCGACATTATAGTCAATTATAATAAAAGATTCAGCACCCCTGACATCGATCACGCTGAAAGCTCTGCTGGCCGTTCCGTCAAGTTCAAAATACCTGACCTTATTTTTTTCGGGATGTTTCGTTTTATGGGTTTTTAAGGCACGGTCAATATAGGGAACACCCGTGTTTACGTCAGTCTTTTTCTGGGCATAAATATTCTTTACAAACGGCAGGTTAGCCCTGTTATATTGAGGCCTGACAGGGAAGGAGCCGGGGTCTTTTCCGGAAAGCAGTTCCTTATTTACCGTATTCTCAGTTTCAAAAATAATATTTTCCAGGCGTTTATTAATAAGATTCATAACGCTTAACTGGTAGGAACTCTGCCGTCTTTCCAGAGATTCTGTTTCCACTTTAAATATCTGATAACCAATATAGACAAAAATAATATTAGCCAGCACAATTACGAGTATCAAAGAAAAGAGGATCTTAGTCTTCTGCATAGGTAGATTTTAGCACTTAAAGTCAATACGGTCAAGTAATTGCAGGCCTAATTGCAAGTCTAGTTGCGGGTCTAAAAGTCTATAAGGTTCATAAGGTCTATAAGGTCCAAAAATCTTTGAAGTATATTATCTTTACTCAACGATGTAAGACTTTATAGACTTTCGACCTTATGAACTTTTGACCTTTTTGACCTTTGACCTTACAGACTTTATGGACTTCTTTACTCTACTCTAATTATGAACCCGCTGGAGTGCGCTGCCATATCCGGGGAATACATAGACTGGAGAACAGCGGCACCAACCTTATAGGTCCCGGCCTTCGTCGGTTTTAGTTTGTACCTTAATACAAATTCTCCGTGCGGTAGCCGGCTTATAAAGAAGTTGGTAAGCGAGTCCCTTTGTTCCTCATAGAAGGAAAGTTTATCATATTTCCAGCCGGAAAGAAGCGAAACCGCTTCAAACCCCGCCGGTTTCGGATCTTTAAGTTGCATATATTCAAAAGGGCTGTTCGTATTTATTTTCAAGTATACCTCAATTTCATCTCCGATCTTCACACTGTCTTCAGAATTCAGGGGCTTTAAATGATATTCCTCTCCTTCCTTTACGCGCAGGTAGAATTTCCTGTCAAGATTTACCAGGCCGGGAGCGGAGGACTCGGGCGCGCGGTCTGTAGAATAGATCCAGGTCATCGAAGCAAAAGCAAAACCTTTTCCTTCTTTGGCAACTTCTGCTTTGGAATCAAGCGAGGTAATATCCATGCCGCGTTTCTCCAACCTTACAGGTTTTTCCAGAAATTCATCGCTTTTTACCGTAAAGGAATCCTTGGTTCTGCCCCATTTAACGGTAAAGGCTTCGTTTGAGGCCAGCGCGCCGGTTTTATCCATGAAATTCAATATGGAATATATCGCGGCCGCTGAGGCCCTGGTTGACTTCCAGGAATTTCCTTTTTTATTTAAAAGGAGCCATTGTACCATGCCTTTGATCCTTTTATCCTCCGGCCTGAAATCAGAAAGCAACTTCAGAAAGAAAGCGTGTTTTTCCACACTGTCAGAATACCAGATCCAGGAATACTTTTCAGGAGCCCAGTAAACGCCTGCTATTTTATCCTCCCTGCTCTCATCCAGGGCCATATCCAGGACTTCGTTCCCCCGCTTCTCATTTTTAAGACGGAACCAGACGGAAGCCAGATAGGCCTTGCCAAACGGGGTCAGCTTATAAATATTTTTGTCAATAAATTCCGCCCAGGCCGCGGCTCCTTCATGGCTTTTTTTTGCCTCGTGAAAACCTTCCCCGGAAAAACTTGTAACGACGTGCGCGGCGTAAACCGCGGTGGAAAGATACTCTTCTTCGGCCTTCAGGTATTCCGGGATCTTGCGGTTAATATAAGCAAGCGCTTTGTTTATCATTTCCACGGGCATAGCAACCCCGTATTTTCCGGCTTCGGCAAAACCGTCCAGGACCAGCAGGGTCATATAGAAGTCCTCCTGGCCTCCTTCAAACCACGGAAAACCGCCGGAGGGGAGCTGGAATTTTTTAAGTTTTTCAAGTTTTTCTTCTTTTAATTTCGCGACCCTGCCGGGATCGAACATATCAATTACCGGCCAGCAGTATTTTCTTCCTTCCGACTCCCAGAGCCAGGGCGTTTCCATAAGTTTTACCAAACGCTTGGGGTCATCCTTGTCCCACGGGGCGGTCCTCCCCTCTCTTACAGGCAGCTTGGCCACGGCTTTTTTTACTTCCGGATACTTTTCGTAGATGGCATTTGTAATAGCCAAAGGCACGAATTTATTCAGGGTTTGTTCCACGCATTCATACGGATAGTCGACGAGGAACGGCAGAGCATTCATGACCGTTAACATCATTTGAGGTTCAACCTGCACCTGCATGAATTCATTTATTCTGGTAGGATCTTCTTTAAGTCTTATCTCAACCGTCCCGGTTTCAGAGCCATAGAGAGCGGTAAAAGCTGTATCAATAAGGCGTTCTCTTGAAGGCAAGATAGGAATTTCTCTTTCCTCGGCATCGGCAAGTTCTCCCGCAGCCGCGGACGCTCTGAATTTGTAATCGGTGATCCCCGCAGGAATGGAAAGCCTCCATTCGAAGGAAGCGAGGGAATGGGGTTTTATTATGAACTTTTTTAAAGTTTCATTGCTCAAAAGCCGGGCATTGATATTGGCTCCGTTTTCAAAAATATCAAATTTCAGCTCACCCGCTATTTCCTTTTCAGTTTCATTATGTACAAATACCTGCACAGCGCCTTTATCTTTCTCGCGGAAAAACCTGGGAAGGTCTATTCTTACCATCAGGTCTTTTTTTGTCGCGGCTTCCCTGGAAATAGCGCCTTCAAGTATCTCTCCGGTGAAAGCAAAAGCTTTAAAAGACCAGGAGGTTACCTGCTCGGGAGCTTTAAAATTAAACTCTGCCCGGCCTTCCTTATTGGTCATTAAGTGTGGAATAAAAAAAGCGGTAGCAGCAAAATCCTTCCGGGCCTCTGCCTGGTCCAGGGCCTTTGTGGCGGCATCACTTCTTAGAAGTTCTGACTTGAGCCCCCCGGACTGGTCTTGTTTATCCTTGCTTTCCAGGGAGGCAGGAGAACAGACGGCAAAAGCATTAGCTTGATTTTTCTCTACTAGCATTTTTTTGTCTGATTCCATAAGCCCGTCTGAAACCATGCCCGCGGCTCTTCCGTCCTTATTGCTCCAACACAACCAGGTCCTTTCAGAGCTCCTTATTGAAGGTTCTCTGGGCATCTGAACATTTTTGCTGAAGAGTTTCAGCATCTTCTCCCAGATTCCGTCGGTTACATTATAGATCCGGCTTTCCCCATAAAATAACGAACCCTGAACATTGTGCCAGCCGAATTTCTGGCCCCAAAGCACATCCAGCCAGGAAGCGCTGTTTTTGGCATAATATTCAAGCGATCTGTCATACATAAAAGCCAGGACTTCCGCCGCAACCGGCTTATTATCAGAGTCCAGTACCTTTATTCCGTATTTTTGTTCTTTTCCCGGAGTTAAGTTCTCCGCAAACGGCTCCATTTCCAGTTTTAATTTCTTTTCGCTGAATAATACTTTGCAATTCTCTGACCCCCCGCCCAGCTCCAGCTCCTTCACGCCAAACCATCTTACAGAAAAGCCGCCCTTGTATTCCCCGGTTACCGGCACCTCTATTATCCTTACCGGGAGTTTTTCCTTTGTACGAAAACCTTTTACAAAATACTCACCGCTGTATATTTCACAATAATAATTACCGTCAAGCGGCGAAGCACCTATCATAAGAGCGGCGGTTTCGCCTGTTTTATACTCTTCTCTTTCGGCCAGGCATATGGAAGAAAGCTCCACCGGCACGGCAGTGTTTGTGTTTCCGGCAACAATAAAACTTTTTGTCCAGCTGACTTTTCCCCCGCCATTATTACCGGCTTGCATGGTAAATACGGCCCTGTAGGCCCCGCTTGCCAGCCGGCCGAGATTAACTTCCGCTTTACCGTCTTTGCCTGTCTCGAATTCTCCGGTCCCTGCCAATTTCCCGTTCTCATCATACCTGAAGCGCTGGTCAAGCCCCTGCTCATTATTAAAAGCTGCTTTTTCTATCTTTTTTTGTTTAAGGGAGAATATCTCGTAGGCCGCTTTACAGGAATACGGAGTTTCATTTACGGTCAGAGTCTTTGCGGTAACAAGCACCTCCTCCCGCTCAAAGAAAAAGTTCTTTTTTACTTCCGTAAAACCGTAAAAACCGTTCTTACCCGCGTAACATTCCACGGAGGCATTTATCTCCCTGCCGCCTTCATCCCTGGCACCGGTTTCAACGGTGTACCTGGTAATATCCGCAAGGTATTCCGAAGGATCGGTATTTTTGACCGGCTCCGCTTTGAAAGAAATTGTAAATAATCCTTTTTCATCCGCGGTAACTTCCCCCGCTGCCGCTTCTTCAAAACCGTACGAATAGTATTCACCCCACCAGCAGAAACGCGGGACATACTTTTGTTTTCTGACGGTGTATTTAACCCTGGCCTTGCCCGCCGCGCCGCCAAAATAGTATTTTGCCTCGCCTTTCACCTCGGCTATTTCACCATATTGCAACGGTTTTTCCGGCACTTTGAGTTCCACCTCATATTCAGGCCTTTTATATTCTTCAACTTTTATATCCACCTCGCCGTTCCCTGAAAAACCCGCATCCTGACATGCTGCCAGTATATGGTAAGTACCCAGAAGCTTACCTGCAGGTATTATAAAAGAGCCGCCGGCACTGCCAAACGGGCCCGCTGCTATTTTTATATCAAAAAAATCCTTCTCATTGGCATCTCTGGCATGCACGAACAGCCCGGTGCCTTCGGTCACCGGAGAAAAACCTGACTTGCGCTGCCTTACTCCGATGACTTTGAAATTTACCCTGTCCCCTGGACGGTAAATAGGGCGGTCCGTTATTATATAAATACTTATGGGATTAGGCGCTGTCCAGTTAAAATAAGTCTGAATAAAAGCATTGGAACTTCCTCTTTTGCCGCAAGCATATATATCATGGTTGCAATAATTTCCCGGATCTAACTTTGCCGGCAGGTCAAAAAGAACCGGTTCGTTGACACCCGCTTTAAGTATCTTGGTACTGTAAGTACTGTAATTTTCGCTGAAATCTATGTTCAGCTCTGTGCCGGGCGCAAATTCCCCGTTCACGCCGTTAAGAGCATAAAACCTTACCGCGTTATCCCTTATCTCCGGTTTTACCCGGCCTTCAAGCCGTTCGCCATAAGCATTTTTGGTTTCAAGTGTAAAACCCCTTGTCGCTACAAGCATAAGGTCCGTAACATTCAACAGAGCCCCGGCGGTCCGGCATGAACTGACGGCAAAAGAAGGTTCTTCACTCGCCAGAATAACATACAAGCCGGCACCAAATTCCCGGCCTTCAACTTTTGTAATAAAATGCTCGTAATCATTTTTTGCCGCTATAGTAGTTTTCCATTCTTTGACCGGGTCCAGGGCCATTACATATTTTTTTATAATGTCTTCGTTTGTAAGAAAATTATGCCGGCTGTAATAGCGGCCGTAACCCGGACTTAATTTTTCACTTTTCTTTTTGAAATCCCGGTAGTCAATAGCATAGGCCCTGAAATATACTTCCTTTAAATTTTTTGTTTCCACGGTTATGGCGTTCTTTGCCGGCGGCAGGCACTGGGAAGCCGTAACACACAGGTAAGGTTTTTCTATCTCCGCAAGCATACCGGCCGCAAGATAAGCCGTATAGGTCCCCGCGTATTTTTCCGTAACTTCTTTCAAGAGCTCAAGAGCTTTTTTATATTCCCTCTGCTCGCGGTATATTCCCGCGGCGCGGTAAGTTACATCTGCCTGCTCCGCGGCTGTTGTAAATTTCCGCTTACAGGCCAGAAGCAGTTCCAGGGTCTTTAATCTCAAAGCTTCCTGGTCGCGGTAGTCCGAAATAGCCCTGTCTTCGGCAAGGTCTTTAATATCAAATAAATTCATATGCCCGTACGGTAAAATCATTCTTTCTTTATTAAAGGCCTCTTTTACTCTGGCATTCGGTGCCGAGACAGCCGCCTCGTTTAAAAGTTCGGCCGCCGCCAAAGGCCCGGGATCTTTGCTGGCAAAAGGCCTGTCAAAACTTTCTTTCAGTATTTCAGAGGCCTTCGGCCATACGTCGGGAGTTCCCGGCCCTTCAAGAAGAAAACTGACGAATCTTTTCGTGAAAAATTCATAGACTGAAGGAAATTCATCAAAATCAACATTTTTTGTATCTATCAGATAACCTTCCTCTTTGAGTTCCAGGTTTTTCATTTCAGTTTTCTGTTTATAGAGATCCAGATAGGAAGTTAAGATAAGCTTAAGGGTATCTTTTCGCGTCAGCTTTATAGTTTCTTTTCCTTCGGCCCCCTCAATAATGTCTTCCGGCTGGATATTTCCATACTGCAAAAGCGAATTACGCAGAAACTCCGCTTTAAAAAGCCGCAGTCTGATCCTATTCTGAATAGAATCAGGTTCTCTGGCCTCCTTAAGCTTCTGAGCTGCTTCCTCGTAACGGAAAAGATGCCCCAGGCATTCGACCTGCCGGAGCAAGGCTTTTATCTTTATATCCGCTGAATCTGCGTTTTTTTCAACCCCCGCATATTCGGTCAATGCTTCCTGGAAAGTGCCTTTATCAAAATACGCGTCGGCAGTTTTGAGTTCATAGGCGGTTTTCACAGCTCCCGTAAGAAGTATTGCGCCGGCAAAGGCAAGGACTGCTTTTAATAAGTTTTTCATATTATTTCCTCAAAACTACTCTTTATACTTGAGACAAAGCAGCGCCCGAAAAGTTCCGTAATTTCGTCGTCAGTACAGGCGGGCCGATAAGGTCTTTAATTGCCGGTACATAAGGTCTTTAATGGCCAGTCCATAAGGTCAAAGGTCCATAAAGTTCGTAAGGTCTTTAATTGCGGTCCATAAGGTCGAAGGTCCGTAAAGTCTATAAGGTCCTACATTAGTGTAGTATTTAATTTAAATAGAAAATTCAAAAAACTAAGCAATATATTTTAACAATTTTAAATAATAATATCTTTCAAGATTTTAGACCTTACAAACTTTATGGACTTTAGACTTTGCGGACTAACAATTAGCGACCTTATGAACATTATAGACGTTTTTTTTCTTACTCTTCTTTAAACTCGATGGCTAAGGCCGACTTTTTGACTGCCTTGATGTGGTAAGGTGAGAGCTTCTTGCCGGAAGTGTCGGTATCCAGGATGGCTGTAATTCCTATTTTGATCTTTATTTTATTATCTTCCAGGATCATTTCTTTTATTGTAACATCCTTGGGCTCTGTATCCTGCTCCCCAAGGAAGACTGCGATAAGCATTTCTTTATTAAAATCAATAACGGGTTCCGGCAGGCCGGCAAAACTTTTCTTCCATAATTTTTGTAATTCCGCGTCCTCTCTGATAACCATATTTTGCTTGATACTGTTGGAACAGAAGAGGCCTTTTTGTTCAAAGGTATTAGCAGCAATGCCTCCCAGGAACTGAAGAGGCGCGGGACGTTTCACAGGTTTATCCGCGGCGGGAAAAGCTTCCGCCATGTTCTTGCTGTCCTTTTTGGCTTTCACAGCAGGTTGTTCTTTGCTCTGTATTGCTTTCTGCCAGGCAAGCCCGTCCTGCTTTTTCATTTCCGTTTCAGTTTTTCTGGAAACAGCTTCTATTTTTTCAGCATCTTTTGTTTTTCCCTGAGGCCGGCTTTGATCAAGAACTCTCAAAGAATCCGGGGCAGATTTTTGTAAAACTTCCTTTTTATCTTTAGAAATATCTTTTTCAGTACCGGCGGTACGGCTGTCAGCTTTCCGGGATGGCAGCAGCCCGGAAAGATTAGAATTGTTATAGAGGTGCAAACCAAGCACGCAGATAAGAATAGCAGCAAGCGCCCCTGCAGTTCCTTTGACCGTTCTTGTGTTAAGCTTCTGCCACCACTTTTTGTTTTTTTCTATCCTGTCATTTATCTTTGCAATAATATTAACATGCGGGGAGTAGCGGGGAAGATTGCGAACGGCCTGAACGGTTTTGTTGAATTCTTCCAGCTCTTTTGCGCAGGATGCGCAGTTTTTTATGTGCGTTTCCAGCTCTGCCATTCCTCTTTCCGGCAGAAGCTCGTCCAAATATTCAGAGAAATTATTTCTTATGTCAGTGCATTCTTTTTTCAACACTATATTATCCCTTTTAAAACATTGCGTAATTCATTTCTGGCCCGGTGCAGGCGGCTTTTTACAGTGCCAAGATCAACCGCGAGAATCTGCGCTATCTCTTCATAAGAAAGCTGTTCAATATCGCGGAGGATAATAACTTCTCTCATATCCACGGAAAGCTTTTCTATCTCCGCCTGGATCTTTGTTTCGAGCTCTTTTTTTTCGAGGAATTTCGCCGGGTTCCCCTTATCATCCTTTACATCCAGGGCTCTTTCTATTATGGGGAGCGTGCGGTCCCTCATCCGGTTTCCGGCGCTTTTTAATTTATTCTTACAAAGATTCACGGTTATCGTATAGATCCAGGTCGAAAGAGAACTCTCTTCCCTGAATTTCCTGATATTTTTGTAGACCGCAATAAAACATTCCTGCGTTATATCATTGGCTTCGTGATAATCAGCAAGAAATCTGTAAGAAGTATTGTATATTTTATCCTTGTATTTAAACACAAGCTGGTTAAAATAGTGCTGCTTTCCTGTTTTTAAGCCTTTTACAAGGACTGCATCCTGCTCGAAAACCAACTAAACCTCCGGCCTGCAAGTTTAGACAACCAGGGAAGGAAAAAGTTCCTTACCTGGCCCTGTACCCGAAGCTTCCGAGTGATACAGGGTAAAGATCTGATGCATAGATAATAACAAATAAGCACCATTACCTTCAACATAAAATAAAGGTTCTTATCTGCGCCATCTCTTTACCCATCCGATTCATCTCCCTTAAAACATCTGTGCCATCTCTCTACCCATCTGTGTCATCAGCCGCGGCGGTCCGCGGCTTCATTATTGATAAAGTGCGTCTTTTATGGAATAATAAGGTATGGAACAACTTATTCGGCTTACAAAACAAAAAGAATGTTCGAAATGCAATATTTGTTGCCGTTTTCCGGAAGAAAAACCCAACCTGAAACCGACAGGCTTTAAACTTATAAAAAATAAGGAAGTTTTTGTCTGCGAGGCCTTTGACCTTAAGACCGGGAAATGTTTAAAATATTCAAAACGCCCGCTCGACTGCAAGATCTATCCTTTTGCGGTAGCCAGGAGCCCTGACAAGGAAAACATCATGCTGGTGCTCGATAACCTTTGCCCGGCAGCAAAAGAACTTAATACGAACAAGAAAATTTTAAAGACCAAGCTCACGGCTAAGAATCCTATAGAATGGGAAGAGACCTTTATTCCGGTAAAATCGCTGAAAAATACCGGAATAAGCAATGACCTTTTAAATGAACTGACACCCTCCGATATTTTATTCTTTAACTCTTTCCTGCCCGGGAATTCCGGACTGTCGGCCTTCTCTTTTGCTTACCACTTCACCTGGGAGGATTTTTTTAAATTTTACTGGAAACTCATAGATGACACTCTCTGTGTCTTTGCAAAAGATATTGATAATACGTTCATGCCTGTTCCGCCGCTTTCCTCTTCCGGCAGGATCGTCAGCGCAAAAGTCTTTGAGCGCTGTTTTGAGCTCATGGAAACGCAAAATAAAGGAAAGACAGAGTCCAGGATAGAAAATATTCCAAAATTACAGGCCCAGGAACTGGAAAAAGCAGGCTTTCGTACCGTCAAAAAAGACGAAGAATACCTGTACAAACGGAAAGAACTCGAGCATTTAAGCGGTGATAAATTTAAACATATCCGCTGGCTCATTAACACCTTCAAAAAAGAAAAGAATTATGCCTTTAAAAAATATTCCTTAAAACACCTGAACGGCTGCGCTGACCTCCTGTTTAAATGGCTTTCAGAAAAAAGAGAAAAAGCTGCAAACGACAATGAGAGCTTTTTGCTTAAGAACGTTGACAAAGCCCATAAAAGGGCCTTTATGAATTTTGAGGCCCTTGGCCTGGAAGGCAGGGTTTTATATTCCGGCGATAAACTCGTGGCCTATACTTTCGGTGTCCCGCTCGGAAAAAATACTTTCTGCGTAATGTTCGAAGTCGCCGACCATGAAGTTAAAGGGGCCTCGCAATATATTTTTATGAAAATGGCCGGAGAGTTTTCCCGTTACAAATATTTTAACACCATGGGCGATGAAGGCATAGAATCCCTGAGAGCAAACAAAATGCACTACCACCCGCTGAAGACGATCCCGGAGTTTATAGCATATTCAAAGGGGAAGTAAGATCACAAGGTCCGCGTGGTCTATAAGGTCACAAAGTCTATAAAGTCCATAAGGTCTAAAAATCATTGCTGGATATTAACATTAATGAACGCATAATGCAAAACAAATCTCTTTCGTTTTCGGCTTTTTTTAATTAAGTACTACCCTAATGTAAGACCTTATAGACCTTACGAACTTTATGGACATTTCATATATCTCTTTCTTATGCAACCTGCATTCTTTTCTTTGAATGAACCAACTTTTCAATCTCTTGTTTTGCTTTTTGGCTCAACGGGACAGCTTCTACCCGTATTGTGTACCCGATAAATAAAAGAATTTTCTCCAAAGTTGCAATATTGCTGAATTCACCGCTTTCTACCTTGGAAATATGTTGTTGTGTAACACCGGCCCTTTTGGCCAAAGCACTTTGGTTGAGTTTGTGCTTTATCCGGTAGGCAATTATGTGCTTCACAACCTCGTATTTTTGTTCCTGAAGCTGATATAGTTCTTTAAAATACGGATCTTTTAGGCTTTCTTTTAGATGATCATCAACGCTAACTGTTCTCATTCTATTTATCTCCTTAATATCCGGCTAAAAATGTCTTTCTTCTTTCGATGGCAATCTTTTTTTCATTTTTCGGCGTTTTATCTGTTTTTTTTACAAAACCATTTGTAAATATCACGCTGGCTTGGTGAAAGAAAAAATACAGAACCCTGATAGCGCCTTCTTTCCCTGTAAATCTTAATTCAAATATACTATCCCCTATATACTTTGCATGCGGCTTTGGCAGCCTATAGCCGAAATCTTCGAGTAACTTCTTAACAAAGAAAAACTTATTCTGAGTTGAAATATCCAAGGAATCAATAAATTCCTTGGCCGGAACCTTTTTTGACTCTGTCAAATAATAATAACTCTTAATAGCACCCAAGATAACTATCCTTTTCCAATGTAATTATACAACCAAATGGTTGTATTGTCAAGCCTTGACAATAATAATAAATTTTGAAAAATTTAAAGATATTAGCAGCTATTTGGACTAACACTATAACCGCATTACATCTACCTGTGGTACCGGCACAGGCGCTCAATAAATTGAGCAACTACAAACAACTAAATAAATACCACCTTAAGGTATGACCTTAGACTTTACTAACCTTTTGAAAAGATTCCACTGATTGCAAATCTTTTTGATTCCATTGATCAAACAAAACAATATCCTGCAACGATTTTAGACCTTACGAACTTTATTAACTATTTTATATCTTTTCTATCGGTTTTACTGCTTGGCCATTCGGGATCTTCGCCGAATTAACCACCGGCTTTGCCCATTTTACGGCATTTACCAGGACTTTTTGGATATTTTTATCATGGTAGGTGGGATGGGTTTCATGGCCGGGCCGGAAGTAGAATATCTTGCCTTTACCCCTGATGTAACAGCAACCGCTCCTGAAAACCTCACCGCCCTTGAACCAGCTCACAAAAACCAGTGACTGGGGATACGGGATATCAAAGAACTCCCCGTACATTTCTTCATGCGGAAGTTCGAAGTATTCCGGTAAACCTTCGGATATAGGATGGCCGGGATGTGTGACCCATAATCTTTCCTTTTCCCCGGCTTCCCTCCAGGTAAGTATGCAGGAGGTGCCCATGAGTTTTTTGAATATCTTTGAAAAGTGCCCGGAATGAAGTACAACAAGGCCCATGCCCAGGAGGACATGCTTATGCACCCGGTCCACTATATCGTCTTTAACCTCACCGTGCGCCATATGCCCCCACCAGATAAGGACATCTGTATTTTTTAAAACTTCTTCCGTAAGCCCGTGTTCCGGCTCCGCCAGGGTCGCGGTCTTAGCGGTTATCCCCTTGTCCTTATTGAGTGCCGCCGCAATCACCGCGTGCATCCCCTTGGGATAGATTTTCTTTATCTTGGGATTTATCAACTCGTGCTTGAATTCATTCCAGACGGTAACTTTTATTTTAGGCATAATCTCTCCCCCTGTAAAGAAGTACAGCCGGCTGACAGCTAACGGATGTACGGAAGTACAGCAGTAACTTTTTGCTCCAACTGTCCGCTGTTTATCGTCTGCCGTACTTCTGTTCTTCTGTTCCTCTGTTCCTCTGTTCCTCTGTACTTCTGTACTTCTGTTCTTCCGTACTTCTGTTCTTCTGTTCTTCTGCTTTTACCAGGAGAATAGAATCTCTCCCGAAACCGGGCCGGTTTCCAGGTAGAGCCCGTCAATTCCGTCAACTTTTTTTGGCGTCTTAAAATCTCCGACCAGATAAGGGAAAGCCGGATCAGACAGAACCGCAACCTGTTTTTCCGTGCCGGCAACAGGGAAAAACCGGACAATAGCATCTTTCAGTCCGGTAACCAGCAGGCGCCTGGTGATGCCGAAATGTATCGCCGGTAGCTCACGGCATTCGGCCTTAGAGACTTCGGCCTGCTGTATGAAAACGCGGCATTCATGATGCCAGGCGGGCGGCAGAAGATAACGCGCGCCGGCTTTACTTATCATCGCGTGAGCGCCGGTAAAGAGCGGGGCTCCGTGCGGTGTATTCAGGCTGATAGCGGTCACATCAGCAGGATTATATCCGCTGAAGAAATATCCGTTACGCGAGCGCGATACGGTATGCAGGGGCGTACGTTGTGCGATATTTGTTTTTTTGTGCCGGATGCCGGGGCCGCCCATTTCAGCCGTCATCAGGCGCACCATTAATTCGGCAGGAAAATACTTTGCCGCGGAAAGCGGTAAAGGCAGAGGCCCACCCATACGGGTTTCATCACAGGTCACAGATCCGCGAAGCCAGCCGAGTTTTCCGCCCTTCCACGCCGGTTGTTCCGCCAGCACGGCAAGGGCGTAAGACTGCGAGCCAAGCTTTGCAGCAGCAAAATTCCGCAAATGCCCGGAAGTACCGGAGGAAAGCGCCAGCGGGCCGCCGGAAATTATCGCCGGATGATGAAGCACTGTCCCGTAATTCAAGCCATCGGCTTCCGCCCAGGAGGCCTCTAACGTTATAGTAAGATCGCCCTCAACTTTCGGCGCCGGGGCCAGGCCAAGCAGCTCTAAAAGTTCCCTATCCTTGGGAGCAATAGGCCCGTAAAAAACAACCCGTCCGCCGTTATTTACCTGTTTAAGCAGGGCGGCCCGAAGCGGGCTTCTTTGGTCCGGAACCGGTGTAATAAGAATAGAGCCGGTAAATTTTTTCGGGTCCGCGGCCGCCGCTTTAAGGCAGTTGCCGGAGCTGATAACAGTATTTATAGGGGCGCCGTTATTTATTGCCCCGCGTATATACCAGTCCCCAAAATAAACTTCCTCCAAACGCAGATTTTTGCCAAAAACTTTCTCATGATATTCTGCGAACGGATAGACCCAGACCAGCGGGCCTGCCTGATCAGGGGCGTTTTCACGGGCCCGGAGTATATGCGAGGTCACATCCGCAGGGACCTGGGCGGGCAGCTCTCCTTTTGAGTCATCCACCGAAAGAAAAGCCAGGGTATCCGGTGTTTCAACCGTACCCTGCCCGTTCAGCCGGCCTATTGAAAGCGGCATATAGATATCGTGAGGAAAACGCTGATAGCGGTCAAGCCAGGGGCTGTTCATCCACCACGGGTCGTGAGTATAAAAACGGAAAGGAAATCCTTTCCCGGGAAGTTCGGCAATATGCGACATCCAGCCGGCAAATTCCAGGCCAAAATCGGCGTCGAGCGCGGCCCAGGGCGAGTTGACCGGCGGGTCAAGCGGGCCAAACTTATATATTTCCTGAAGGGGAACACCGTCTGAGGCCATATCAACACCCGAGGTCAGGTTGGTCCCGCGCGTGCGTACCAGCAGGCGGGGACATTCCGCCCGGAAATCACGCCAGAAACGGAGTATGCCCTCCTTTGACGGGGCCACTGCTTCGGGCTTAAATTTATAGCCGTCAAAAACTGCTCCGTTTAAACCCCAGGTTTCCATTCCAAAACCAAAACCGTTGGAGAACCAGATAAAATCCAGTCCAAGATCACGGTTAAAAACGCCAAGCTGGCGGCCAAAAAAAGTCCCGAGTGAAGTTTTATCCGGAATACCTTTGGGAAAGCCGGCATAGGCCACGGTATCTCCATTTAATACAGCGGCACACCCGAGAAAAGTCTTCCCGTACAAAGCACCACCCAGGCAGATCTCACGGTGCCGTTCGTATTTAAAGGGTGACTTGGCAAATTCCGGACCCGGATCAAAAGTGTTTCCTACTTTTACCGGGCGCTCCAGTATCCGTTGACCTTCCCGTTTCAGGTCTTCTACCAGCCCTTTTAGCCAGCCATAGGTCAAAACCGCGGGATTTTCACGGTAAATATAAGGCCTTCTATGCAGGCCCAAACCCTTTGGATCCAGAGAATCCCCGTGCGCACCTATTCCCTGCGTGTCCTTCTCATCGGCGATACCGCCCTTTTTTTTGAGTTCCTGCGAATGACTCCAGCGGTTTGCACCGCCGAGATAACGGGCCCACTCAAGCTCGGTATTCATATCACCGCGGTAATCAAGTATCTCGGAACCGTCGGCCGTCCAAAGCATCACATGCACTTCCTCAGCATATTCACAAAGGGGCAGCCACTGCCTGAACATTTTACGGCAGACCGCAAGGCGGGTCTCCGCCGTGTTATCGAAGAAAGGTTTTAAACTGAGCTCCAGAGAAACAACGCGAAATTTTTTCGGATCCGGAACAAATGTCATTAACAGCCCCCTTTTATATCGATTCCACTTCCGCCAGTTATATACGGCGGATCTTTCGACGAGATTGCAAAGCCTTTGGATTCCGCTTCCGCCACAAAGCGTTGGCGGATTTCGCTACTCCGCTTAAGATTCCTTACTAGATTTTTTTCATTTTTTCATTTACCGTTTGCCGCTACCAAATTAATTCCGACCAGAATTATTTAATTCGCGAGTTAAAAGTTTAAACGATTGGAATCTCATACAACCGGTACTTCTTATATAAGAAGCCGCCGATATCACTGTCGAATTTATTGATAAGATCGTTGTCTTCAAGGTTCCAGCTCATTTCACACCACTCGTACCTGCCGTTCGCGCGGATAGCCGTTTCATAGAAGATCTCCGCTACCAGCCCGGTCTGCCTGTATTCTTTCAAGCAGCCTCCGATCAAAGACCTGCAGCCCTTTATTTTTGGTTTATACCAGAGGAACTTAAGCAACCCTATCAGTCCCATACCCATCATACCCTCGGCACCGCTCAAATGTTTCAGTACTTCATTCAAGTTAGGAAGAGTTATGGCTATGCCGGCGGGTTTATTGCCTTCCTTGGTCTCGGCAATAATTACAACGTTGGGATCCATGAATTGGAGCATGCCCTCGGCCGCGCAATCCATTTCCGCGTCGGTCATCGGGACAAAGCCCCAGTTTTTCTCCCAGGCCTGATTGTAAACATCTTTTATGATCTGGACATCCCTTTCTTTATTCTTAATATCAAAACATCTTAATTTGAACTGGGAAGTCTTTTTTATTCGCTCCATCATCCTCTCTATTCTCTCGGGTACCCCGGTATATTTGCTCTTAAGGAGAGCGTAAAGGTCTTTTGCTTTTTTCATCCCGTAGTCCTCGGAAAGTTTGAGATAATATTTAGGATTGTAAGGCATCATGATAACAGGTTCAAATTTGAATCCTTCCAATAAAAAGCCGTACTCGTCATTTGAAGATGGCGACGCCGGCCCCCTCATATATATAGCACCCTGTTCCTTTAACCAGGCCTTGGCCGCGTCAAAAAGCGCTCTCGAAACCTCTGTATCATTAACACACTCAAAATAACCGAAGAAACCGGCTTTTTCTTCATGTATTTTATTATGCATCTCATCGGTTATAGCCGCGATACGGCCGGCAAGTTTATTATCTTTATAGGCCAGAAAAAGTCTTCTTTTGGCATGCTGCCAGAAAGGATATTTATTCACATCCAGCATTTTTCTGTATTCACTCTTAAGATTGGGTATCCAGTAGGGATTGTCCTTGTAGATCATCCAGGGAAGGTCTATGAATTCTTTCATTTCACTGTCTTTTTCGACTTCCTTTATCAAAACGGCCATTTTTCCTCCTCACAAAGAACGATTTCACTGATAGCAAATCTTTTGATTCCACTGAACAATTAATATTGTATTTATATCACTACTGTCTCTTATTGTCAAAGGTTTAAGTGAACAGCGGAAATTCCTCATCTTGGAAAATTTTTGTAGTTGCCTCATTTATGAGGCCAAAAATGCTTGATAAATCAAGCAACTACAGTTCTAATATCCTCTGCTTCTATCTTTTTGAGGAATTTTTAAGTAAGCAGGGCAAATAACTTGCGCTGATATGGCCTATGTTATATAATAAGAGCGGTCAGTTCTTGTAACAGGAGAAAAATATGAAAAAATATCTTTTACTGGCGTTTTTTTTCACAATTCCGGCCCGCTTTTTTTCCGACGTGTCGCTTTCCGGGATCTTTTCGGACAACATGGTCCTCCAGCAGGGGAAAGAGCTTAATATTTGGGGCTTTGCCGGAGAAAACGAAGCCGTAACCGTAAGTTTTCTTGACAGCAAGGCAACCGTAACGGCTAAAGACGGAACCTGGGCGGTCAAACTGCCGCCGGTCAAAGCCGGCGGGCCCTTTACTTTGAAGATCTCGGGAAAAAACACTATTGAGTTAAAAAATGTCCTGGTCGGCGAAGTCTGGTTTTGCAGCGGCCAGTCAAACATGGGTGTTACTCTTTCCGGTTCGGCCGAAGCCGCTGATCTAATAAAAATAGAAAATCCTATGATAAGATTTTATAAATCACCTTCAGCTTTAAAAGCTGAAGCTATTGCCAAACCCCTGGAAAAAGCCGGTTCCGGCTGGGTACTGTGCACCGAGTCCGGAGCAAAAAGTTTTTCCGCAGTGGCTTATTATTTCGGCGCGGAACTTCAAAAAGAATTAAAGGTCCCGGTGGGCCTGATCCTGAGCTTTTACAGCGGCTCCCCCGTAGAATCCTGGCTGAGCGCCGAGGCACTCGGACTTTCCAACGATCCCGGCCTGAATGAACTTTATGAAAAGAACCCCGGGGAATATCTAAAAAAGGCAGAGGAGCTAAAACAAAAAGTGCAGGCCGCAAGAAAACAGCTCGCGGGCAAGCCCAAGAAAAAAGGCGAAGCTTCTTCCTGGACTCCAAGCATCCTCTATAACAGCATGGTAAGCCCTCTCATCCCCTACACGCTGCAGGGCGTTATCTGGTACCAGGGCGAATCCAACGGCTCGAAAGCTTATGACTACCGTGTAAAATTTCCGGAACTTATCAGAAGCTGGCGCAGGGACTGGGGCCAGGGTGACTTTCCTTTTCTTTTTGTCCAGCTTGCTCCCTGGGAGATAACCACAGATCTGGCCTATGGCGGTATAGGCACCTGGCCGGAACTCAGAGATTCCCAGCTTTTTACCTTAAAGACCGTAAAAAACACAGCTATGGCGGTAACTGTCGACGCCGGAGACAGAACAAACATCCACCCGACAAGAAAAAAACCGGTTGGGGAGAGGCTGGCTCTCGCGGCAAAAGCCCTCGCTTATGGAAAGGCCGTGGAATATATGGGCCCGGTCTATGATAAAATCGACATAAAAGGCGGTAAAGCTGTAATTAGTTTTACTCATACAGGCAGCGGATTAGAAGCCAAAGACGGGGCCTTAAAGGGTTTTAGCATTGCCGGTTCAAATAAGAATTTTGTGCCCGCAACCGCAGAAATAGTGGAAAATACCGTAGTGGTAAGCAGTCCTGAGGTAACAAGCCCTGTCGCTGTCAGGTATGGCTGGAATGATTATCCTGAAGTCAATCTGTGGAACAAAGACGGCCTGCCGGCGGGCCCTTTTAGAACGGATAATTTTACACTGACCACACAAAAATAAAAACCCAAGGGAGTTAAAGTTCCTTGTGTTTTCTAGTTTCGATATTTAGGTAGATTATAAGTAGCGGCGTATTTTTTCAATCTTAAATTTTCATAAGAATATAATATCTCTTCAATAATTAGGCACGGCCACTCTTATGTAGACAGAAGTTAATATCAAAGATTATCCATCTTTTTGTTTCTCTGTGTTTCATTGTTTCTAATTACTTTAATATCTTTATTGAAAATAAGGAAAATAAGTCCATAGGGAAATGTGAATAATATCAATGCAATATATCCTAAAATCTTTTTACTTTTACGAAAATACTTAAATACTAACCACAATATAATAAAATATATGGGAAGCAATATCACAAGATCACTTAATATTAAAGAGTCAAAATGTTTAATAAAAAAGTATATTACAAAGAGAATACAATATAGTATTAATAAATTGCGAATCTCGTTAAATGTTAGAGTTTCATCTATATTCTTACCAAGTGCCTTATCTTCTGCTTCGTTCCCCATTTTATCTCCTATCGCAAAAATTCATTCTGGTGATTATTTTTTCGAGAAATAGTTAGTCATTATTTATGAATCTATATTTATTATTCCAAGTATATATGCCATTGTCAAACTCAATAATTATATGTTCCTGCATCAAGTTGATTAAATGTTCTTGACTAATAGGATTGCGTTCTAAAGTACCTATTGACCCCGAATTGTTAAGCTTCAAGTTTACATCAGCATATGCTTTGAACCTTACCCAGTTTAGTGGACTACTTGAATAGTTAATAATAGTCTTTTTCTGTCAGTCGACACATCACTTACTCAGGACCTCTTTAACAACAGATAATAGAACATTTAGTTCATAGGGTTTCTGAATAAAGGCATAACCTGAGTCCTTTATAATTTCTGATTGAGACTTTTCATCCATATATCCACTAGAGAAAATTACCTTTAAGCCGGGTTTTGCAGAGAGAAGCTCTTTAACAAGTTCAAGACCGTTTCTATCAGGAAGTACTATATCGCTAAAAACAATATCAAAGCGATGTTTTTCTCGGTTAAAAACTTCAATAGCTCCCAGGGCACTTCCCGACGAGAACACAGTATACCCATTATTGGTTAAGAGGGCTTGTAGCAATTCCCTTATGCTCGGCTCATCCTCAACAATAAGTATTCTTTCTCCCTTTCCTTTTAGGCACTTAACATCAATATTCTTATCTTTTAAGGCGGTTTTGGTTTCTGAAGTAGCCGGCAAGTAAATACTAAATGTGGATCCTTTGCCAGGTTCACTATTAATGTTTATCCGTCCTTTATGCTGATTGACAATACCATAGACCACTGAAAGCCCAAGCCCAGTCCCTTTCCCTACACCCTTTGTAGTAAAAAAAGGTTCAAATATGTGCTTAATAATATCTTTTGACATTCCAATTCCAGTATCCTGCACAGAGAATTTAACAAAATTTCCCGGCAAGTCTCCAGGGATATTTGACAAAATTTCGTCCCCAGATGTTACATTTTCTGTTTCTATTTTAATTTCACCACCGCTGGGCATAGCATCACGAGCATTTACGACTAAATTCAATAATATTTGCTCTAACTTTACTTTATCGCCTTTGATATTCCATAAGCCGTTCTGCAACTTCTTTTCTATTTTAATATCTTCACCAATAATGCGTGACAACATTTTAAAGATATTTTTCACAATATCGTTCATGTTTAAATTAATAACAATCATAGGCTGTTGCCTGCTAAAAAGCAGCATTTGCTCTGTTAGTGCAGCAGCCCTGTCAACTGCTATTGAAACTTGATCGAGAGCATCTACGGCAGAACTTTCTTTGCCCATTTTTCTCTGTGCAATATAGATATTCCCTTTAATAACAGTTAGCAGGTTATTAAAATCATGTGCAATTCCTCCCGCAAGATTGCCTATAGATTCCATTTTTTGAGATTGAAGGAGCTGCTTTTCAATATTCTTTTGTTCTGTAATATCTTGAAATACGCCCTGTATTACTTTCCTACCGTTTAGATCTATTATTGTTGCAGACATATGAACATGGACATTGGTCCCATCTTTCTTTAAGATCAATGCTTCAGAAAATAATACATTTCCTTGTTTAACATGGCTTAAAAATTGTTTCTGATAATATTCAGATTGTTCCTTTGGATGTAGCTCAGCCCTATTCATCCCTACAAGTTCCTTTCTTTCCCTGCCAAACAGTGTTTCTGCGTTTATATTTGCATCAAGGATTTCTCCGGTTTCCGTATCAGCAACAATGATTGCGCTATGGATATTTTCAAATAATACTCTATATTTTGCTTCTGAATCTTTCAATTTTTGTATAGAATTTATTAGGTCTTCTCCAGTTTTTTCTAATTGTGTATTGGTCGCTCTTAGTTGCTGTCCGCCTGCCGCTAATTGCTGGTTTGCCGCTCTTAGCTGTTGTCCGCCTGCCGCTAATTGCTGGTTTGCCGCTCTTAGCTGTTGTCCGCCTGCCGCTAATTGCTGGTTTGCCGCTCTTAGCTGTTGTCCGCCTGCCGCTAATTGCTGGTTTGCCGCAAATTCCTTTTCTTCGCTGTTTAATAAAGCCCCATATATTCTATTAATTACATCTTCTGCATTTCTTACTATTGTTATATTTTCAAGGACAAGTAGAATGGTTTTCTCTTCGGTGATTCTATTTGTTATTTCTCTTGCATTCAACATAAATATTTGTTTTCTTGAATCAATAAACTCATATTCTATTTGATAATCTTTTATTGTGTTTTTCTTGGGTAATATCTCTTTCAATAGAATCAAAAGCGAAGGAATATTCCACTTTCCACAATTAATTTCATAGAGCAGTTTTCCTTCTGCATCCTTTTTGTTAAGCCCAAATGTATTGCAAAAAGACGGATTGGCTAACTTCACTTTTAATTCTTTGTCTAACACCAAAAAAGGCTCTCTAATTATCTCGGTGATGGATTTAGAATAGACATTTGATTGTTCCAAGTGTTTCAAGCTAATATTTAGTCTGTCTTTCATAATATCTAACGGTACTTGTTCGGAAAGAATCTTTTCCAGCCTAAAATATTCCCCTCCGATAAAATCTTCTTCGCCGGGTTTATTAAGTATTTTATCTCCGCTTTCACCTTCACTAAAATATGTAATCCCGCTAAAAACATCCAATGTCAATGTTCGTCTTTTACTGCCTCCAACTGCTTCTGCTTTAATATCTATTCCTTTATTTTTCAAAACTTCAGAGACTGAATAAATATTTCCGTTAGATACGGTCATTTCAAGTAGGACGCCCCCCTTTTCCCCGAATTCCGTAATATCTATGACTTCATGCTTATCGTTAAATATAATTAGATTTTTTAATCTACCGTTTGGCCAAAGCTTTGAAAGGCTGTAGCCCTTAAGTTGTTTGTCATAAATTATTTTATAAACGAGTTGATCCTTCTCATTATAAAAATCAGTTACATATTTAATTTTATCTTCGGTCTTATGT
>Ga0118677_10005011_pt1 | contig 23598 bp, 19 predicted proteins | sample AliMusrvi5mmetaG_FD_86154 | JGI IMG/M metagenome (GOLD analysis project Ga0118677, IMG submission 86154)
GCCGGCTTCACCGCGGACGTGGTCGATTGTTTCGGCCATGGCAATATCGGCCTCGCCGCCGCCGCGCTCTCCGGGCGGCTGGCCGCCGACCTGGTCAGCGGCAAGGCGCCGGTGATCGACCCGACGCCGTACGCGCCGTCGCGCTTCCGCTGAGGCCGGCCGCTATCAGAGCGTTACCGGAGCCGCGCCGAACATGCTCCGGTGGAGCAGCAGCATCGCCAGCCACAGTGCCACCCCGACCAGCGGCGCCATCCAGCCGATTTCCGCGGCGACGAAGCGGATCTCCTCGGCACCGGCGCTGCGGAGATCGGCCAGTTCGCCGCGCAGGGTTTCGACAAAGCCGCGCTTGCTGCGCGTGCCGGCCTCCGCGGCCACGCGCACCAGCGAAACCGTCACCGGCGGCGCCAAGGGCTCCAGTTTTTCGGCAATCGGCCTGCAGCCAATCCTGACCAACATCTGGCGCAAGCGCGCGAAGAGGTCATCCAGCTTGAGCAGTCGCAGCGGGCATACGGTTTCCAAGTAGCGGACGATCCCCTCGCAGATTTCCTCGATGAAGGGGAAATTCTCATGCTGCGCCGCCAGGGCGGCACGCCGCAGGGCGTTGTCCAACCAGGCCGTGTCGTAGTTGATGACTTGATAGCGGCCGATTTGCAGCGCGGGTCGGTTGTTGATGAACGAGATCATGGGGGGGCGGGATTGGGTTGTTAGATGGGGTGCGGTCGATAAACAGGAGGGGCTCAGCCGCGTTTCGGTGAGCACGAGGGGTCATGCCTGTGTATCAGTGATTCATGCATATTAGTTAAGCATATCGAATTAGTTTCTACGCATTCGGTTGGAAGGAAATGCTGATAAGAAATAAGTATAATTGCTGAATATGCCAAGAAAAATCTGACACTTTCGCTTTTCAAAAATATTCATTGGTAGAAATGATAAGGAATAGTGACATGTTTCAGGCGGGCCTTGGCGCCGCTGTGACCAGTGTTGCGCGTGTGCTTGCTGGCGATGCCCGAGGCGCACCGTGCGGCTGACCGATTGCCGATCAGAGTCGCACGGCGAGGCGGATTTTGCGCTGCAGGGGGAATTCCTCGTGGGGGATGCAATGGGCGCGGCGGTGGATGCCCACCAGCAGACCGACGGCGAGGAGGTTGAAGACCAGGCTGGTGCCGCCGTAGCTGACAAAGGGTAGCGGCAGACCGTCGTTGGGAAGCACGGCAGTGGTGACGGCGATGTTTTGGATGGCGGGAACGACGATCAGGCAGGTCAGGCCCAACGCGAGGCAGCGATTGAAAACATGGGTGGCTTGCACGGCGATGGCAATTCCGGCGACGGCGATCAGCACAAAGCAGAGGACGACACCCAGCGTGAAGGGCAGGCCGAGTTCCTCGCCCACCACCGGGAAAATGAAGTCGATGTGGGCAAAGGTGAGGGTGCCGAATTTTTCCACTCCATTGCCGAGGCCCACGCCCCAGGGGCCGCCATTGCCCAAGGCGAGCAGGGCACGCCACTGTTGCATGCCTTGGTCGGCCTGATGGATCGGGTTTTCCAGATCCCACCAGGCTTCGATTCGAGCCCAGCGATTGGCATTGTGAAAGATATAGTAAGCGGCGCCGGAGAGGGTGAGCAGCGCGGTGGGGATGAGATAGCGCAGGCGGGTGCCCATGCAAAACAACATGGCTCCGGCTGTTACCGAGAGTCCGAGCGCGCCGCCCACATCCGTTTCCGCCGCAATCAGCAACGTCGGCAGTCCGATGAGTGCGCCCGGCAGCGCAAAACCCCGCCAGAAGCTATGCACCTCGGTCTGCCAGCGTGCGAACCAGGTTGACAAGGCAAGCACTGCGACGAGTTTGGCAACCTCGGAAGGTTGGAATTGGGGGAGCAAAGGCAGGTGAATCCAGCGTTTCGAGCCGAGCGTCTCGACGCCGACGCCGGGGATGAAGCACAGCGCCAGCATGACGCAGACCCCGGCCAGCATCCAGAGGGCATACTTGCGCAGCCAGTCCGGAGACATCCGTGCTGCCGCGAGCGCCACGATCAGCCCGAGGACTGCCGAGACCACCTGTCTGTGGAGAAACAGATAGGTTTCTTCGACGCCGTGCACCCAGGCACTGGTACTCGCCAGCATGGTGAGGCCGATGGCGACGAGCGCCGCGACGGCCACACACAGCAAGATCGAGGATTGGCGGAGCATGGGGGCGGAGGTTAGTGCGGAATGACCAAGGTGGTGCCGCTGGTGAGCTTGGCGGGATCGCTGATGCCGTTGGCCCGCATCAGGGCGGCTTGATCCACTTTGAAGCGCTTGGCTATGCGGTAAACATTGTCTCCGGACTTTACCACATAGCGGCCCTTGGGTGCCGCCACCGGGCTGGCCTTGGGCGCCACCACCGGGGTGGCCTTGGGCGCGGCACTCTCGCGCCTGGCTTTGGATCCGGCGACCTCATGCCCGGGTTTCGGCTTTGTCGTCTTGGCCGTGGCGGTGGTGTCGCCTGCGGTCTTGGATGTCGTCTTGGCCGCGGCGGTGGTGTCGCCTGCGGTCTTGGATGTGGTCTTGGCCGTGGCAGTGGTATCGCCTGCGGTCTTGGATGTGGTCTTGGCCGTGGCGGAGGTCTCATGCGTCGTGGTCTTGGTTGCGGCGGAGTCGCGCACGATCTTGGGACGCACCAGCACCGGTACCGGTTCCACCAGGCCGCGGTTGGCATCGGACGGATTCTGCTTGCGCAGGGCTTCGACTGCGGGCGAATCCACGGCAACGATGCGTTTGGGCGGCAGGATCAAGGTCCGGCCGGCGGCAATCGGTTTGTTTTTGTTGGCGGCACGAAGGGCGTCTTCGTCGACGCCCTCGCGGGAGGCAACACGGGCATAGTTGTCGCCGGCCACCACAATGCATGTCATCGCGCCAGGTGGAATCAGGGCCGGAGTGTCACTCTGCGGCTTTGGGCTGGCCGCGACTTCGGTGGTGGCGGGCAAAACGTTCTGCGCCACGGAGTGACCGTTGAGAAAATTGAGGTGGATGAAATAGAGGGCGATGGCCACCACGTGGATCAGGAAAATGATCGTGAAGCCGCGGGAGATGCGGCTGCTCTGATCGTGGCTTTCGAGGTCCTCGGCGGTGGCGGTGGCGGCGACCCGCTGGTTGCGGTTGCGGGTCACGGCGTGGATGCGTTTGAAAAACCCGTTAGAGACCGGGCGGCGTTTGACGGGGAGGGTGCGTGGCTTCATGGCGGTTTAGCGGAGTTGATTGACAAGGTCGCGGAACGTGTTGCCGCGATGTTCGTAGCCGGAAAACTGGTCATAGGACGATGTGCCCGGCGAGAGCAGCACGCTGGAGCCGCGCTGCGCCGCGGCGCGTGCGGCACTCACGGCCTCCGCCAGCGTGACCACCGCCTGGGTGGGCACGGCCGCGGAAAGAACTTCTCGCAGTGGCATGCCAATCTGGCCATAGGTGACGCAGGCAATGGCCTTTGCGCGCAACAGTGGCAGCACCGACGTGTAGTCCAGCCCTTTGTCCTTGCCGCCGGCGATCAACACCACCGGGCGGGTTTGCGAGCGCAAGGCGCTTTCCAGCGCGTGCAGATTGGTGGCCTTGGAATCGTTGAGATATTCCACCCCATCCAAGGTGCGGATCAACTCACAGCGGTGGGGTGGGGGAGCATAGCCATGCAGCGCCGCGCGCATCAGGGGGACCGGAATGCCGAACATTTGGCAAGCCGCCATCGCCGCCATGGTGTTTTCCGCATTGTGCAGTCCCCGCAAGCCGGTGTCCCGTTCAAGATCTAACACTGTCTCGCCGCGTTGGCGGATGAGGCGGCCATCGGAAGTCCATTCCGCCGATTGGTCCACCGTGGAAAAGCTGACGATGCGTGCGGCCAGGGGTGGCAGCGCTTCACCGGCGCGGACGACGGCGGTGTCGGCGGCCGTCTGGTTGGCGAAAACCCGCAGTTTGGCCGCGAAGTAGGCGTCCACGCTCGGGTGGCGGTCGAGGTGGTCGGGCGCGAAGTTGAGCCAGATGGCCACTTCCGGATGCAGCATGCGGACGGTTTCGAGTTGAAAGGAACTCAGCTCGAGCGCCACCGCGGCGGGCGGCTCGGGATCTAGCAATACCTCGCTGAACGGAACACCATAGTTGCCGCAAGCCGTGCCGCCCAGCCCGGCATGGCCCAGAATCCGGGCCACCAGCTCGGTGGTGGTGGTCTTGCCATTGGTGCCGGTGATGCCGATGATGCGGCCCTGATAGAAGCGGGCCGCGAGTTCCACCTCGCCGATGACCTCCGCTGCATGGCTGGCGAAGGCCGCGACATACGGGCCATAGGTGTCGATGCCGGGGCTCACGACTAACAGATCGCATGCCATTGCGCCGCCTTGTTCCGCGGTGGCATTGGGATGCAGTTGCGCGCCCGCGGGCATCCCCTCCATGGCCGCGTCGCCAGCGCCATCCCAAACCGATACGCGGGCGCCTTCGCGCAACGCCAGCGCGGCGGCACCGCGGCCGCTGTGGCCGGCACCGAGAATGGCGACATGTTTTCCTGACAGTGACATTTGTTTCGTTAGGCTATCTTCAACAGCGCGAGACCGAACAGCGCGAGCATGATCGAGAGAATCCAGAAGCGGGTGATCACCTGGTTCTCGTGCCAGCCCGCCAGCTCGAAATGATGATGGATGGGTGACATCCGGAAAATACGTTTGTGGCGCAGCTTGAAGCTGCCGACCTGGAGGATGACCGACATCGCCTCCATCACGAACACCCCGCCGATGATGATGAGCATGAGTTCCTGCTTGGTGCAGATGGCGGCGCTGCCCAGGGCGCCGCCGATCGCCAGCGAACCGGTGTCGCCCATGAACACCTTGGCCGGATGACAGTTGAACCACAGAAACCCGAAGCACGCCCCCGCCAACGCGAACATGAACACCGAGAGTTCGCCCAGATATGGATTGTGGGGAATGACCAGATACTCGGTGGCAATGTAAAAACGATGCGCCAGATAGGCCAACACGGCATAAGCCAGCGCCGTGCTGATGGTGCAACCGGTGGCCAGTCCGTCCAATCCGTCGGTTAGATTGACCGCGTTCGAGCAACCGACGATGATGAAGGCGAAAAACGGGATGATGAGCCAATGCAGATCGAGCAGCGGGAATTTCCACAGCGGGAAGCACAGCGCGCTGATGTGCAGCGGTTTGGCGCCGAGGACGTAGCCCGCGCCATCGGCGAGTTGTTTGGGCGTGGCCCCGACGCCGGACACCTCCGGTTTGAAGTAGATGAAGCAGGCGGCGACCATTGCGATGGCGATTTGCCACAACAGCTTGCGGCGTCCGCTGATGCCGTCGGCTTTGCGCTCCTTGACCTTCTTGTAATCATCGCACAGGCCTAACAGACCGCAGGCGGCCATGGTGCAGGCGCAGAGCGCGACGAAGGGATTGAGGGGGCGGGCCCAGACGAGGGTGGAAACCAGCACCGAGCCGAGGATGAGCACGCCGCCCATGGTGGGAGTGCCGACTTTGCCGCCGTGCAGTTCGGCCAGTTTGTGGACTTCCGCGGCGGTGCGAATCGGTTGTCCGACCTTGAGTGAGATGAGCTTGCGGATCACGCGGGGACCGACTAACAAGGTCAGCATGAAGGCGGTGAGCCCGGCACTCGCGGCGCGAAAGGTGGGGTATTGAAACAGGTTGAAAAAGGAATACGTGTAGGCCCAGCCGCCGGTGGCATGGGCGGCCTTTTCCTGCTCAAATGCATGCAGCCAGAAATCGTACAGCGAGGGGAACATCAGGTGGGTGGGAAAACGGTGTGCATCAGGCGTTCGACCGTGGCGGTGCGGCTGCCCTTGAAGAGCACGGCATCACCAGCTTTGATTTCGCGGCTCAGCCAGGCGGCCGCCGCGGCAAAGTCCGGAAAATAGGGCGCCTCGCCGGCACCCGCGGCAATGCCCTCGGCGCCCTCGCCCACGGCGATGAGGGTGAGGCCCTTGGCCGCGGCCAGTTCGCCGACGCGTCGATGCGCGGCCGGGGCGTGCGTGCCGAGTTCGCCCATGCGCCCGAGCACGATGAGGCGCCGCGCGCCCGGGCTCACCGGGGTGTCGGCGAGCGTCTCGATGGCGGCCGCCATCGATTCAGGGTTGGCATTGTAGGTGTCGTCGATGACGGTGACGCCCCGATGCACGAAGCCGCGCAGGCGGCCATTGGTTAGAACGGCGGCGCTGAGGCCGGTGGCGATGGTCGCGCTGCCGAGGCCGAGTTTCCAGCCGGCTGCGGCGGCAAGCAGCGCGTTGGTGACCATGTGCCGGCCCGGAACCGTTAGATCAACTTCGGCGGGCGGCTGGCCCTCGATGACCAGGGTGAAACGGGTGCCGCCGGCCGCGGGGCGGAGGTTTTCGGCACGCACCAGGCCGCGTTCGGCGCCGACGCTCACGAGGCTGGCGCGGGTGCGCTGGCGCAGATAGTCATGGAACTCACAGGCGGCCGGCAGGATCAGCGTGCCGCTTGGCGGCAGGGCGCGGGCCAACATGCCCTTTTCCTCCGCGATGGCTTCGCGCGAGCCCATGAACTCGAGGTGCGCGCTGCCGATGTTGGTGATGATGCCATGGTCCGGCCTGGCGATCTCGCACAAAGGGGCGATCTCGCCGCTGTGGTTCATGCCCAGTTCCCAAACCGCGGCGGTGTGGGCCGGCGTGGTGGCCAAGACTGTTAGGGGCACCCCGATGTGGTTGTTGAGATTGCCACGGGTGGCGGAAACTTTGAAATGTCCGGACAGCACCGCGGCGGTGAAATCCTTGGTGCTGGTCTTGCCGTTGGATCCGGTGACGGCCACCACCGGCAGCTCCAACTGCTGCCGCCACCAACAGGCCAGGCGCTGCAACGCCAGCAGGGTGTCCGGCACCACCAGCACCGCTTGGTCAGCCGGCACCGTTCCGTTCCAGCGATGCACGATGACCACGCCGGCTCCTCCGGTTAGGGCGGTGGCGGCAAAGGCGTCGCCGTCGAAGGTTTCACCGCGCAGGGCGAAAAACGCCGCGCCTGCCGGCAGCTTGCGGGTATCGGTGGAAACGCCGCCGGAAACAAGCGCGGCGGGGCTGCCCGCGGCGACGGGCACGCCCAGGATGTCCGCGAGTCGCCGTGCGGTTAGAGGTTGCATCGTTGGTCGGTGATGGCTTGGGAACGGTCGCGCAGGGCTTTGCTGGCATGCTTGCGATCATCGAAATCAATCGTATGATCGGCGAACTGTTGGGTTGTCTCGTGGCCTTTCCCGGCGATGAGGATGATGTCGCCGGAGAGGGAAGCTTGCACTGCGGTGGCGATGGCTTCGGCGCGATCCGGCAGGCTGAGGCGATGGGTGGCGCTGCAACCGGCCTCGATCTCGCGGATGATGGCGAGCGGATCTTCGGAGCGCGGGTTGTCCGAGGTGATGATGCAGGCATCGCTGTGGCGTGCGGCGACCGCGCCCATCAGGGGACGCTTGCCGCGATCCCGGTCGCCGCCGCAACCAAAGACCGTGATGAGCCGGCGCGGATTGAGTTCGCGCAGGGTGCGGCAGGCGTTTTCCAACGCATCCGGAGTGTGCGCATAATCCACGAAGACGGTGGCCCCGCCGGCGTTGCCGACGTTTTCCATGCGACCCGGCACCTGCGGGGCGCTGGCCAGCGCGGCCACGGCGGCACGCGGGCGGATGCCGCAAGCGTTGGCGGCGGCCAGCGCGGCGAGCAGATTATAGACATTGAAACGACCGATGAGCGGGGCTCGGACCAGATAGGACTTGCCTTTGGCGCTGAGCTCAAACTCCATGCCGCGGGCGGTCTGCCGGAGGTTGTTGGCGCGGAAGTCGCAATGCACGCCAAAGCCAAAGCGCAGCAGCGGCAGTTTGCCTTGCAGAGCTTGCGCCAGGGCCGCACCCCCGGCGTCGTCGGTATTGATCACCGCCACCGGCTTCTTGCCATGCGGATCGGCGGCCAGCGAGTGGAACCACTCCGCCTTTGCTTGGAAGTAGGCCTCGAGCGTGCCGTGGTAATCGAGATGGTCTTGTGTTAGATTGGTGAACACACAGGCGTCGAAGCCGATGCCCGCGATGCGCTGTTGGTCGATCCCGTGGGATGACACCTCCATCGCCACGCCGCGGCAGCCGTGATCGCGCATGCGGCTGAGCAGGGCGGCGAGTTCAATCGAGCCGGGCGTGGTGTGGCGCGCGGGTTCGACGGTTTCCCCGTCATCAACCAGGATCGTGCCTAACAGTCCGGCCCGGTGCCAGACGGTTTTCATCAGGTGATGGAGCAAGAACGCGGTGGTGGTTTTGCCATTGGTGCCGGTGATGCCCGCGACGGCCATCGCGCGCCAGGGGGCGCCGGCCATGGCGGAGGCAAGCTCCGCGATCGCGCGGCGGCTGTCAGGCACATGTAGCCACGCGATGGTGGCCGGCAGGTCCGCAGGCGGCGCGCTTTCGGCTAGAATGGCCGCGACTCCGGCGGCGATGGCCTCGCCGATGAAGCGGTGGCCATCGGTGGTGGTGCCGCGGATGGCGGCAAACAACAGGCCCGGTGCCAACTCGCGCGAGGAGGCCGTGAGGGCGGCGATTTCCACGTCGAGGGATCCGCTGATGGTGACGCGGGGCAGGCTGGTTGATAGATCACGGAGGGTCATGGATTGGTGATCTTGGCAAGGGGTGCCGGAATCGGTTCGGTCGGCTGCAGGTTCATCTTGGCGGCGACCCGGGTGGCGATCTTCGCAAAGGCGGGTGCCGCGATGGTGCCGCCAAAGCGGGTGACCTTGTCGGTCTTCGGGTCATCGATGACCACCACGCAAACGAAAGCCGGATTCTGGGCCGGCAGCATGCCGATGAAGGACACGGTATAGCTATTGTGATAGTAGGTGTGGGTAAGCGGGTTGATGCGTTTGGCGGTGCCGGTTTTGCCGGCGACCCGGAAGCCGGGCACCGCGGCGAGGGTGGCGGTGCCGCCTTTTTCGATCACTTTTTCCAGGGCGCTGCGCATTTGGGCGGACACTTTCGGCTTGATCGCCTGGCAGACGGTTTCGGGCGGGTAGTCCTGCACGATGGTGCCGTCATTGGCAATCAGGGCCTTGACGATTTGGGGCTTGAGCAGTTTGCCGCCATTGGCGATGGCGGAATAGGCGCAGGCCATTTGCAGCGGCGTGACGTTGAGGGAATAGCCATAGGCGGCGCGGGAAAAATCGACGGCGTTGCCGGTGTTGCGCGCGATGCCGGAGCTTTCGCCGCTGAGGAGGATGCCGGTCTTTTTGCCGAAGCCGTAGCGTTTGACGTAGTCGTAGAAGCGCTTGGGGCCGAGTTGCAGGGCGAACTTGTAGGCGCCGATGTTGCTGGACTTGGCGAGCACCCCTTCGAGCGTGAGCATGCCATATGGCGCATGATCGGGAACATCGATGTTGCCGGAAACATAGTGGCCGTTGTGACAAAACACCGAGGTGAACGGTGTGGCGATGCCTTCGTTAAGCACACCCGAGGTGCCGACGATCTTATAGGTCGAGCCCGGTTCGTAAATCGCCTGGATCGCGAAGTTGAAACTGTTCTTCTCGAGGTCTTCCTTGCGGTTCAGATCAAAGTGGGGGCGGCTCGCCATGGCCAGGATTTCACCGGTTTGCGGGTCCATCATGACCACCGCCGCCCGCTCGGACTTGAATTCCGCCAGCGCGGCGTCCATTTCCTCTTCAACAATCGCCTGCAAGCCCATGTCAATGGTGAGTTGCACGTTGAGCCCGGCACGCGGCGGCAGCAGGCTGTTAGAATCACCGGGAACCAGCAGTCCGTGGGCGTCGCGCTGATGCTGGCGCCAGCCGTTGCGGCCCGCCAGATACTCTTCCATCGCGCACTCGACGCCGAATTTGCCCACCATCCGGGTGTGCTTCTGGCCGTTCTCGTCGGTTTCCTCGATTTCCCCGGTGAAACCGGTTAGATGAGTGGCGAGGTTGGGGGCGGTGTACCAGCGTTTGATGGAGTTTTCAAAATCAAAGCCCATCAGCCAGTTCTCGTCCACGGCGCTGCGGAGGCGGTCGGCCACGTCCTCGGGAATGTCCTTGGCGATGGCAACCCATTTGCCCGGGCTGGATTCGATCTTGGCGCGGAGGTCCTCGCGGCGCATGCCCAGCGGCCGGGCCAGCACGCTAACCGCCTGCGCGAGGTGCTTTTGGAGGATGGTCTCGGGGGTCTCGCTGTCGAGGATTTCAGCACGCAGGCCGTTGATGCAGCGCGTGCGTTTGGCGGCGTCCATGCCGTCCCAGCCGGGTTGGTTGCTGGCCTCTTGATAGGCCAGGGCGTAGCTCGCCAACTTGGGATCATACAGGTGGTTCTTGTCGACAAACAGGGTGGCGACGGGAATGCTTTTCGCAAGCGCCTCCTCATGCCGGTCAACGATCATGCCACGGATGGCGGGCAGCTTCTCGATCCGCGCGAACGCCTTGTGTGAGTTGGCCGCATAGCGTTGGCGATTGACCAATTGGATTTGGAGCAATCGGCCTGAAAGCAAGCTGAGCCCGGCCACCAGGACCGAGCACAGGATGAAGCAGCGATATTGGAACTTGCGGTTCACAGGTTAGGGGACGGCGGAAGCCACGGCGGCGGGCGGAGCGGTGTTGATTTCTTCGGGCAGGCCGAGGGGGATCGGGCGCAGTGGCGAACCGGCGTCCTCGAGTTGCTTGCGGATGGCGAAGCGGTTGAGGATGTGATCGGTGCGCATCTGGGTGGTGCGGATGTCGAGCTTGTATTGTTCGATGTGGCGCTCGATGGCGTCGATGTCGCGATTGACCTGGACTTGGCGGTTTTTGTAGACCGCATGCAGAACGCCGCCACTGGCGGCAACGATCATCGCGGCGATCAGCGCGAAGAAGTAGGAGAGCGGCGTGCGGGGATTCGATTTGTGGCGGTTCATGGCGTTATTCCAATAACTGCGCAACCCGCAGTTTGGCACTGCGGGAGCGGGGGTTCAGGGATGTTTCGTTAGGATCGGGTAGGATCGCCTTGCGCGCCAACAACCGGAACCGGCAGTCCGGGTTGGCCCGCTGCTCGGGCCAGCCCGGATCGTCAATGAACGGGGCCGAGTGCCGGCGCAGGAAATGTTTCACAATCCGATCCTCCAAGCTGTGGAAGGTGATGACCAGCAGGCGGCCGCCGGGTTTGAGGACGGCGGGTGCGGCCGCCAGCGCCGCGCTTAGCGAGGCGAGTTCCTCGTTGACCGTCATGCGGATGGCCTGGAAAGTGCGGGTCGCGGGATGGATGCGACCGTGGCGGCCGACGACCTGTTCGATGCAGGCGGCCAGGTCGGTGGTGGTAGCGAACGGGCGGGTGGCGCGGCGTTTGACAATGGCGGCGGCGATGCGGCGGGCCTTGGACTCTTCGCCGACCTCGAACAACAGGCGGGTTAGATCCGCTTCCGGCCAGCGGTTGACGATCTCCGCGGCGGTGCACGCACAGGACGGTCCCATCCGCATGTCGAGCGGCCCCTCGCGCTGGAACGAGAAGCCGCGGGCGGCGGAATCAAGCTGGCGCGAGGAAACCCCGAGATCTAGCAACAAGCCGTCGGCCCGTTCGCCGCGTTGGATCGCCGGCAGTTCCAACAACTGGGCGAAGTTGCCTTCCCAGGTGGCGAAGCGTCCGCCGAAGCCGGCGAGCCGGTTGCGGGCGTGGGCCAGGGCTTCCGGGTCGCGATCGATGCCGAGCACACGGGCTCCGGCACTGAGAAATATCTCGCTGTGGCCGCCGCCGCCCAAGGTGGCATCGATGATGAACGCGTCCGGTCCGGCACCCATCCACGCCGCCACCTCGGTCGGAAACACCGGCAGGTGATAGTCGTCGGCGTCGGTGGCTGACATGAACTCCACCGACCGCCGCACCGGGAAACAGCCAGAAACGGTGCGTGCGGTCGGGTTATGAATCGCGGTGGCAGATGTTCCAATGACTTGCCGCCGCCACACCAGGGAAATCGCCGATGGCCGCGCCGACAACCAACCAGAAACGGCGCGGACCATCGTTGAGAAAGGCGCAAGGAGTTCCGTCCCGGGAGACTCCTTCCGCCCAGCCAGAAAAATCGCCGATGGCCGCGCCGACAACCAGCCAGAAACGGCGCGGACCATCGTTGAGAAAAGCGCAAGGAGTTCCGTCCCGGGAGACTCCTTCCGCCCAGCCAGAAAAATCGCCGATGGCCGCGCCGGCAACCAGCCAGAAGCGGCGCGGACCATCGTTGAGAAAGGCGCAAGGAGCTCCGTCCCGGGAGACTCCTTCCGCCCAGCCAGAAAAATCGCCGATGGCCGCGCCGGCAACCAGCCAGAAGCGGCGCGGACCATCGTTGAGAAAAGCGCAAGGAGTTCCGTCCCGGGAGACTCCTTCCGCCCAGCCAGAAAAAGTTCAGTGTGCCGGCCAAACCCGGCTCCAGCCGCGCCGCCAAGCCGGACCGCCGGGGGGCGATGCGCGTCAAGTGCCTGGATGGATGGGGAGCGCAACATGTCAGCCGATAGGGTGGTGGGATTGGCTTGTTCTGTAATGTTAGAGAATGCCCAGTTCGTCCGCGTCATCCTGATTCCTCTCGATTTCAAGGTAGCGTTGATAGTTCTCAAGATTCCAGACTTCGAAATGTTCTTCGCGTCCCGCCAGCATGATGTCGCTGTCAGGTTTGATTCCGGCCTGCTCGCTGAGATCCTTCGGGATCAGCAACTTGCCCTGATCGTTGATCGTCACTTCGCGGCAGAGCATGGCGAGGCTGCCTATCTTCTGCCGCTTCTTGGCTTCGCTCAGGTTGCTGGTTTTGACGATCGCCACCCGCTCATCGTAGCCCTCTTGGGTGAGTACCTTGAGCATTGGCATTTCGTAGGCTCGCGACGACAGCAGGTAGAGCACTTCGCCGGGTGCCGGGCGCCAGGCAGGCGGCACCGCGAACCGATACTTCGGATCGACTGAGTAGGGCTTGGACCCCCGGTAACGTTGACCTGTGGTGCTCACGTGCAGAAACGAGGCGATGCTCGTGCACTGAGAGTCGCAAAAATACGCCAAGGTGCAACAAAAAAATTGCCCTCGTGGCAATAAATTTTTTAATCGTTGATATTCAACGCTTTAGGTTTCGATTTTTTGAGGATTTTGCCTGGTCTGAACGTCGGATCCACAAGTTTTATAGGTATTTCCCCTCCCTTCAGGAGCACTTGGGGGAGGGGAATTGGCGGGATTGGGCGGGATTGAGGGGCGAAAAACGGGTTCAGTGTATTGCCGGATCATCCGCCATAGCGTCATGGTGGGCAGTTATCGGTTGTCAGGCTCATTTCACTTTGCCCACCAAGTGGAAATCGACCACCAGTTGATCCTTTCATTCGGCAAAACGCATCTCGCCCACGAAGCTCCGTTCGGCAAGTGATTTGTCTCACGATTTGTCTCAATGGCTTGACGGCATTCCGCAACAAGCGAAAGACTGCGGCGTGGCCGAGCGATTCAACAACCCATGGGGCGCGCAGGTGCCTGGCTTCAAGGATGTCTTGCGTTGGAAACTCGGCTTCGGCGGGCAAGTGACTCCGGAGTTTGCCGACGCGCATGCGGCGGCGCCGACGGTGCCTCTAACCAGCGAGCAATTGCACCACATGCCGCAACGGGGGTGGCGGGTCACCTGGCTCGGCCACGCCGCGTTTCTGCTCGGCGGCTGCGGCACGCACTTGCTGATAGATCCGATTTTCTCCGCGTGTTGCGGGCCGCTTGGATTGTTAGGCATCAAGCGCAGGGTCCCCCCGGCCTGCGGCATCGAAGCGCTGCCTCCCATCACTGCTGTCCTGCTCACCCATACCCATTACGACCACTGCGATCTGCCCACCTTGCGTGCCTTGGGCAAACACACGCCACTCATCGTGCCGGAAGGCCACGCGAAATGGTTTGACGGGATCGGGTTTGCTAGAGTGACGGAGGTCGCCTGGTGGCAGAGTGTGGAGATTGCAGCGGGCGTGTCGGTCACCGCCACACCCGCCCAACATTTCACCGCCCGCACGCCGTGGGATCGCAATCGCGGCCACTGGTGCGGCTGGTGCGTCGCCGGGGGCGGGGTGAAACTATGGCACTCCGGCGATAGCGGCTATTGTCCGGCCTTCCGTGAGATCGGCGCCCGTCTCGGGCCGCTGGATTTCGGCATGATCAGCATTGGCGCCTATCAACCCCGCTGGTTCATGCGCTCGTTGCACATGACTCCCGCCGAGGCTGTGATGGCTTTCGGGGAAACCGGCTGCCGCCAAGCTGCGGCCATGCACTGGGGAACCTTTGTGTTGAGCGACGAACCGCTGGGCGAGCCGCCGCGGCTGCTGGCGCGAAATCTGTTAGATAGGGGCATCGCAGCGGAGCGTTTCGAGGCCGGAAGCGTCGGGCAGCAGTGGAGTGTCGCGGAATAGGGCGGCACGACATTCCTGTCTTGCTGTCAATGAGGGGTGCAAGGTTCCCGCGCGAGCGCTGGAGTTTCTTTATCGAAGGGACAGGCGGCTCGAACCACACTTCTAACACGGTGTCGGCCGGTTTGAAGATCGACTTCTGATAGATCGACGTTCATTCCATGGATTCAACAACGCCGCGCCCTGAAACGGCGGGGCGTTCGCGTGCATCACACACCTGGTTGAAGTAGGTAAATACCCCATAGCGAAGGGCCGGCCCGCGACCTAGGTTGGCGATGTAAAGGCAGAAGGGATTCTGCAAGGAGAAGTCACAACGACAAACCAACGAACCAATTGAACATGAAGACAAATCGAATGATGAAAACCTTAGAGCTGCATTCAAGCCGTGAACGCAGCAACGGCACCCGCCTCTCCCCCAAAGGGGTCTTGGCCGCGGTGTTCGTGGGTCTTATCGGTTTCACCTGTGACACCGGCATTTGCCTGGGCCAGGATACCGCTGCCGACGCAACGGGAGCAGTGGCCGCCGGCGACGTGAAGGGTGTGCAGGTGCTCACCCGCGGACCGGTGCATGAGGCGTTTGCCCAGACCGTCACCTTCAATCCCGAGCCGGGCGTGGTGGTGGCCAAGGCGCCGCCCGAGGCCATCGAGGAAATCCCTCCCTCCGAGCGGCCCGAGGGCAACAATGTCACCTGGATTCCGGGCTACTGGGCATGGGATGACGAGCGGAACGATTTCCTGTGGGTCAGCGGCGTTTGGCGCGCACTGCCACCGGGTCGTTCATGGACCCCCGGTTATTGGGGAAAAATAACGGATGGCTACCAATGGACCTCCGGGTATTGGGCGGATGCCAAGGCCGAGGAGACGACCTATTTGCCCGAGCCTCCCAAGACCGTGGAAGAAGGACCCAGCACCGAGGCGCCGAGCCGGGATCACCGGTGGACGCCAGGGAACTGGGCGTGGAATCAAGATCGTTACGCCTGGAGTCCGGGTTATTGGGCGCGAGGCCGCGCGAACTGGGATTGGATGCCCTCGCACTATGTGTGGTCTCCACGCGGCTATGTCTACGTCGATGGCTATTGGGATTACCCGATGGACCGGCGCGGAACGCTGTTCGCACCGGTTTATTTTGACTCGGGAGTGTATGGGCAGGCAGGCTACAGCTACACGCCAACCATCGCGCTTGATCTGGCCATCCTCGCCGAAAACCTGTTCCTGCGTCCACGCTACGACCATTATTATTTCGGGGATTACTATGGCTCCAATTACAGCCAGGGGGGCTACTATTCGGCCTATGCCTATCAATCCAACCGGGGCGGCTATGACCCGATTTTCGCCCAACAACGCTGGTCACATCGCAACGACCAGGGCTGGGATCAACGCTATGCGGCAGGCTACCAGAACCGCCTGACTAACGAAAGCGCGCGTCCGCCGCGCACTTGGGCCGCGATGCGCGGTCTTGACGCAACCAGCGCGGTGGCCAAACAGAACCATCTGATGATGGCCGCTCCCATCGACCAGATGGCCAAACGCAAAGGTGGCGCGGTACAATACCAAGCAGTCTCCAAGACCGACCGGCAGACGCTTGCCAAGCGTGGCCAGGAAGTTCAGCAATCGCGGGATCAGCGGCGTACGCTCGAAGCCAAGGTGGCTGGCGGGACTGCCGCGAAACCAGGCGAAACCGCGGCAATCAGCAGGGAGAAACTTCCCCGAACGTCGATCGTGGGCAAGCCAGCCAGCCAGTTCGCGAAAAGCCAGGCTCCCCCGCCCGTACCGCGTGCAAGCACGGCACCCGTGAAAGGTCAGGCTGGAGCGGCCGCGGCCGGTGGCCAGCCAAAGGGAGGACGCGCGATCAACCCGCTGCCCGGCGAGAAGACCGTCAACCCGGCGCCCCGCGACAAGACAGTCAACCCGGCCCCCCGCGACAAGACCGTCAACCCGGCGCCCCGCGAGAAGTCGGTCAACCCGGCGCCCCGCGAGAAGTCGGTCAATCCGGCGCCCCGCGAGAAGGCGGTCAATCCGCAGCCGCAACCACGCAAAGTCGTGGTGGCACCCGCGCCAAGGCCGGTTAAACCACAACCGCAACCCCAACCGCGTGCCGCTCCGGCACCCCGCCCGCAGCCGTCCCAACCACAGCCAAGCGCCAAGCCACAACGCAATGTGCAGCCGGCAGCGCAACCCGGCAAAGCAGCCAAGGGCGATCCCAATGCAGCGGATGATGAAAAGCGCAAGAAGGGCCACTAGCAGGCTATCACTAACATCAGATTGATGTTGGCTTCAATGAACAGGGCTTCCGCGCGCAATGTGCGGAGGCCTTGATTTGTTAGCCCCGGGAGTTGGGCCGTAACTGGTCCGCACAGCCCACGCTCTTCCCGGTAGGCCCACCTCGTGAGAGTGAGTTTTGGCTTCCTTCCCCTCCATCAGTGTCCCCATCTGGCGGTCGGCCTGAGTCCAACAATTATTTCTTCAAGTCTTGCGTCTTCATGCCACGTCAATTGCCTTTTCCACCATGGCTTCCGCCAGTTCGAAATCCACCGCGGTGCGGGCGTGTATCCGGCACAGCGCCTGGCCGTGATGCAGGAGGTCGCCACATTTCACCAAGTGATCGAAACCTACCGCGAAATCCACGCCATCGCTGGCACGCGCCCGCCCGGCACCCAATTGAAGCGCGGCTTGGCCGATCAAGCCGGCATCGACTTTGGCCACCACTCCGCCCCGCGGGGCCCGCACTTCACGGATGAGCGGCGCGCGATGCAACTCGCCAAGTCTCGGCAAGTCCGCAGGATTGCCGCCCTGCGCCGCCACCAGTTGGTCAAAGCGCCGGCGCGCGCTGCCATCATCTAGCAAGCGCTCCAAGGCCTCCCGCGGCACCCCGGCAATCGCCGCCGCCAGATCCAACACCAGTTGCCGCAAGTCCGTCGGCCCGCTGCCGTCAAGACACTCCAGTGCCTCGACCACTTCGAGCGCGTTGCCCACCGTGCGGCCGGTGGGCTCGCTCATCGGGTTGAGCATGGCTTGCACCTCCACTCCCATTGCCCGCCCCACCGTGACCATGCTGGCGGCAAGACTTTCCGCCTCCTTTTTCGTTCGCATGAATGCGCCGGACCCGAATTTCACATCAAGCACCAGCCGGTCTAACGATTCCGCCAGTTTTTTCGACATGATCGACGCCGTGATCAACGGAATCGACGGCACCGTGCCGGTGACGTCGCGCAAAGCATATAACTTGCGATCGGCCGGACAAAACCGCTCGGTTTGCCCCATCATCACCACGCCAAGTTTCTCTAACTGGATAGCCGCCTCGTCCAGGCCGAGTTGCACCCGGAAGCCGGGGATCGCCTCCAACTTGTCGAGTGTCCCGCCGGTGATGCCGAGCCCCCGTCCACAAACCATTGGCACCCAACAACCGGCACAGGCCACCAAGGGTGCCAGCACCAGCGACACCTTGTCGCCGATACCGCCGGTCGAGTGTTTGTCCACTGCCGGCGGATGGCCCGGACGATGCGTGAAACAATCGCCGCTGGCCATCATCGCGCGGGTGAGGGCCGCGGTTTCCGCCGACGTCATCCCCCGGAAAAACACCGCCATCGCAAAGGCCGACATCTGGTAATCCGGCACCTCGCCCGACGTGTAACCATCGATCAATTGCCGGAGGTCCGCCGCCGACAATTCCTCGCCGTCACGCTTGCGCGATATCAAGGTGGGTATATGCATGGCAACCCCTGGTTTCATCTGGCGTTCATGAAAGCCGGATCCCGACTAGCGACGCGATCCGATTCCGGAAATCCTCGTATTGATCGCCCGCTTGCTTGGCAAGTTCCGGCAGTGCGTAGAAACGGTTGGTGGTGGGGGACTTTTCGCGGGCCTTTGCCAGGGAAAGAGTTCCGACATTGTAGATCGTCCAAAACTCCACGAATCCACTTTGCTTGGCGCTTTGATGGCTTTTCTCCGCCTCGCCCAAACGATTCCAAATGTTCGACTGATCCTCCCCTCCCTTGATCTCGATCGCAATGATATTCCGGGTGCCGCCGTCCGATGTGCGCTCAACAATGCTGATGTCGGGATCAGCGGAAAATGCGATCACCACTTTTCGGCCGGCGGCATTTTCGAGTTCGAGCCGGGAGTTGGTTCGCTTGATAACTGAAGGATTCACAATCGATTGAATAATCTGAAACACCGCGTCGTTGGCCAAGCGTCCAATCAGTGTATTGTTGCTGCCACGAAGTTGCGGGCCCAAGGTAAGGAGGGTAAGCTCGTCGATCATGGGCGCTGATAGACTTTGAATGCCCAAGCCGGAGATTAGTTCAGAGGAGCGCATGCAAAATGCCTTACACAACTCCGAAAGTTCCTCACGAATGTCAGGTGAAATCGTACCACGCTTCTCCATCGATGCAAAACGTCCGAGTCCTCCCTTGTAATATAACTCCTTCTGGCTGAATCCTAGCAGCAGGCGATAGTAACCGATCAGGCGGGGATTCGCCTCCAATAGGCACGGCACGGGGAATAGCAGCTCTCCCCGTATTCCGTGGCTCGCCAGTTCGTTCAAGTCATTTGTTGGCGCGCTTTCGTCGAGTTCCCGGTTGATTGTAGCGAGTTTGACCTTCCTTACGGTTTGATTCAGTGCCTTTCGCAGATGGAGACTCCGAATCTGTTCCAAGGCTTTGGCCACCGAAATTTGAAGCGTCGTGGAGGGTAAAGTTATCTTCATGGTGATTTGATTTCGGGTGTCTTCCGTTATTGCCAAATCCGACGTCGGCTGGTGCCAGCAGATGCATTGCGGCGGCCACGTATTCCGGGTTCAGCTCTATCCCCAGATAGCGTCGATTGTGCTTCCGTGCCACCAATCCCACCGTGCCGCAGCCGAAAAACGGATCAAATACCATGTCGCCTTCGCGGGTGGATGCGAGAATGCACGGCTCCACCAAGGCTGGTGGGAACGATGCGATGTGGGCGCCCACAGATGCCGCTGTGTTGATATTCCACACGCTTCGGCGGTTGCGGCTGATTCCGTTCTCGCCAAGCTCTTTCACCATTTCCCCGTGGTAGCTGTATTTGTCCGACTTGGTGAGCATGAAGAGATACTCATGCGACCGTGTGGGCCGGTCCTTGACACTTTCCGGCATGGCGTTGGGCTTGTTCCAGATGATGTCACTCCTCAGATACCAACCCTCATCCTGAAGGGCGAATGCCAACCTCCACGGGATGCCCAGCAGATCCTTGTCCTTGAGGCCGGGCGGGTTGTCTGGCCGCACATTCATCGCCCGATTGGGATTTTTCTTGTCTGGAGCCCGCCATCCCCGGTTTCCGCTGGTGAAGCCGTCACCGATGTTCAGCCAGAGAATGCCATCGGGTTTCAGGATGCGGCGCACTTCGGAAAACACCGCCGTCAGTGAGGTGATGAATCCGGCCATTGTGGATTCCAAGCCGATTTGGCCATCGATGCCGTAATCGCGCAAACCCCAGTAGGGTGGCGAGGTGATCGCACATTGAACCGAGTTAGAAGGCATCCGTGGCAAAACCGATCGAACGTCGCCTTGAATAATTGAAGAAGAGGCGATTTGAAGTGGAGGGGGATGTTCAATGACGACTGGTTTCATCTAGGATCCTCTGTGGGGTCGTGTGGAATTGAGTGTAGCCCATCCGCCTGCGTTGCCAAGACTTATTATGCCAGTCTGTTGCCTGCCGCAGCCTGGGATTCCACCGCGGTCACTTGCGTGACTGGACACGACAAGCGGCGGCTTGGTGGCGGGAAACGGCCGTGACCGGAGGGCGGGAATATTCGCCGTGCAGCAGCAGGGGCGATTCGCAAGCTGCGGCCGGGCCTGCGCGGAAAATCCCTGCCGTTCGGCTTGCCTCGCCGAACCTCAAGCCCTATTGCTTCCGGCCCGACGCTCGTCTCGAACCAGTGTCGCCTTTCAGCCTTTCCCCCATGACCCACCACCTCGAAGCCATCTCCCGCGAAACCGGCATCGCGCTGTCCTCCGTCACCACCACCGCCAAGCTACTGGCCGAAGGGGCCACCGTGCCGTTTCTCTCGCGTTACCGCAAGGAACAAACCGGCTCGCTCGACGAAGTGCAAATCACCGCCATTCGCGACCGCATGCTCCAGCTTGCGGAACTCGACACCCGCCGCGCCGCCATCCTCAAGTCCCTCGAGGATCGCTCGCTCCTCACGCCCGATCTTAACAAGAAAATCGCCGCCGCCACCACTCTAACCATTCTCGAGGATGTCTTCGCGCCGTTCCGCCCGAAGCGCCAGACCCGCGCCACCAGGGCCATCGAACGCGGCCTCACCCCGCTCGCCGATTGGTTGTTAGAAAACCAGGCCGCCAATCCCGAGACCGAGGCCGCCAGGTTCATTGATCCGGAAAAGGACGTCGCCACCGCCGCCGATGCCCTTGCCGGCGCCCGCGACATCATTGCCGAGCGTGTCGCCGACGATGCCACCCTGCGTGGCCGCGTCCGCAAGATATATGAGGAGGAAGCCACCGTATCCTCCCGGATCATGTATGGCAAGGAAGAGGAAACCGACGCCCAGAAATTCCGCGACTATTTTGATTGGTCGGAGCCTTTTAAGTCCATCCCTTCCCACCGCATGCTCGCCATCCGTCGTGGTGAGAAGGAAGGCTTCCTGCTGATGCGCGTGGAGGTGCCCCTGGAGCGCGTCACCCCGCAAGCCCATCCGCTGTGGATCACCACCAGCGGGCCGGCCGCCGACCAGGTTGCCCAAGCGGTTGACGACGGTTGCAAGCGGTTGTTGCTGCCCTCGATGGAGACGGAGGCCCGCCTGATGGCCAAAAAGCGTGCCGACGAAACCGCCATCTCCGTTTTCACCGGAAACCTCCGCGAACTTCTGTTAGCCTCGCCGCTGGGCGAGAAACGCCTGCTCGCCATCGATCCGGGTTTCCGCACCGGTTGCAAGACGGTCGTGTTGGATCGCTCCGGCAAGCTTCTTCACCACACCGTGCTGCATGCCACCGCCGGTTCTAACAATCAACTCTACGAGGCCGCCGTCGAGGTCACCACGTTGGTCAGGAAATTCCAGATCGAGGCCATCGCCATCGGCAACGGCACCGGCTCGCGCGAAACCGAAGCCTTCATCAGGAAACTCCAACTCCCGTCGACCATCCCGCTGGTCATGGTCAACGAAAGCGGGGCCTCGATCTATTCCGCCTCGGACGTCGCCCGCGAGGAATTTCCTAACGAAGACGTGACCGTCCGTGGCGCCGTCAGCATCGGCCGGCGCCTGATGGATCCGCTGGCCGAATTGGTCAAACTCGATCCCAAGGTGATAGGCGTCGGCCAATACCAACACGACGTCGATCAGCGCGCGCTCAAGACCTCGCTGGATGACACCGTGGTGTCCTGCGTCAATGCCGTGGGCGTCGAGGTCAACACCGCTTCCAAACAACTCCTCTCCTACGTTTCCGGTCTCAACGCCAGCCTCGCCGAGAACATCGTCGCCTGGCGCAATGAGAACGGGGCATTCAAGTCTCGCGCGCAACTCAGGAAAGTCCCGCGCCTCGGCGACAAGGCCTTCGAGCAAGCCGCCGGGTTCTTGCGGATCCGCGGCGCCGATTACCCGCTGGATGCCTCCGCCGTTCACCCGGAACGCTACCCGCTGGTTGAGAAAATGAGCGCCGACCTCGGCTGTTCGGTGCAGGATTTGTTAGGCAAGGAGGACCTGCGCAAGAGACTCGACCTAACAAAATACATCTCCGCCGATGTGGGTCTTCCCACCCTCAAGGACATCATCGCCGAACTCGCCAAGCCCGGCCGCGACCCCCGCAAGCAATTTGAATTGTTTTCCTTCCAGGATGGCGTCGAAAAACCCGGCGACCTGCAGGTTGGCATGAAGCTCCCCGGCATTGTCACCAACGTCACCGCCTTTGGCGCCTTCGTGGATATCGGCGTCCATCAGGACGGGCTGGTGCATGTGAGTCAGCTTGCCGACCACTTCATCCGCGACGCCTCGGAGGTGGTCAAGGTTGGTCAAAAAGTTCACGTCACCGTGGTGGAAGTCGACCTCAAGCGCAACCGCATCGCGCTATCAATGAAGGCCAAGCCCGATCTGGAAAACCGCCGCTCAGGCCCCGGCGAGCGTGCGCCGCAGTCCAACCGGCCGCCGTCACGCGACTCCCGCGCCGCCGCCGCGCCTACCAATGACTGGTTTTCCCAGGCGCTCGAAAAGGGCAAAAAGAAATAAAATGTCCCCTCCCCTCGTCGGTCTCCTCATGCTTGTTGGCCTGCTGGCCATTTGGTATTTCGAGTTGGTGGTGCCGCTCGGTGTCTGTCTTTTAATAGGAAAATGCAAAGGGTGATCTATTATTGGTATGTTGAACCTGAAAAAATCCAGTTCTGCCGCATCTACGAAAAATCCAGCCGAGCGGACATCTCCCAAGTGGAGGTTCGCCGTATACTAACAGAATTAAACCTATGAAGAAAACCGAAATACGGGAAATTATGAGCGAAGTCGCTGCCGTCGAAAGAGGTGAGATCGCACCGGCGCGTGTTCGCGAAGTGATTCTCCTGCCGGACGGCACCGTCCGTCGCGCGGCTTTGGAGCCTGAGATTTACCGCCGCAAACAAGCGCGTGCGTGGCAGGCCAAGACCGAAGCTGCCAAGGTCAGGCAGGGTTTGAACCTGACTCAAGAGGACTTTGCCGCCCTTCTTGGCGTCGCCCTCGCCACGGTGCGGAAATGGGAGCGCGGCACGGGACAGCCCAGCGGCGCTGCGATAACCTTGCTGGCTGTCGCCAAGCGCAATCCCGAGGTGATTCGGGAAGCGGTGGCGGCTGGGTGATGAAAGTTGATTAAGGGACAGAGAAATAGTTTTCCTGGCGCTACAGGGCGACCACGGTTCGGTTGCGTTCCGCAACATCAAGCTTCGCCCGCTCTAGGGGCTTTCAAGGCTGGAAATAATCCCGGGCATTTTCGTAGCACACTGATCTAACCAGACCGGCCAGCGCCGTAAAGTCATCGGGCAACTCGCCGCGCTCGGCCTCCCCGCCTAACATGTTGCACAGGATCCGGCGGAAATACTCGTGGCGTGGAAACGACAGAAACGACCGCGAATCGGTTAGCATACCAACGAAGCGCGACAGCAGACCGGTGGCGGACAAGGCGTCGAGTTGCAATTCGATGCCATTTTTTTGGTCGAGAAACCACCAGCCGGAGCCGAACTGGATTTTGCCGGCGACGCTGCCATCCTGGAATGCGCCGCTCATCGCCGCAAACAGATAGTTAT
>Ga0118677_10005015_pt1 | contig 23589 bp, 16 predicted proteins | sample AliMusrvi5mmetaG_FD_86154 | JGI IMG/M metagenome (GOLD analysis project Ga0118677, IMG submission 86154)
GTAATATAGTAAATTTCCGTTCGTCCTGAGTAGCGCGAAGCGCGTATCGAAGGATGGACGGAAATTTACTCATCTAGACTGAACTCTTACAAATTATGAATCTTGAATTATGAATTATGAAAAGAGAAGGGAAAGGCTTTGGAAGCAACTGCACTCGTGTATTTACCCTATAAGTCCTATAAGTCCTATAAGTCCTATATGTCCTATATGTCCCGCCGCCATTATCCCCTCATCCGTAAACAACGCATATACTCTGGTTTTTTGTGGTATAACATGTCAATTCTAGGGTGTATATGGAGGTAATGGAATGTCCAAAAAGGGTATAGGAATAATTGGTTATGGCGGATTCGGGGCATTTATGCATAAGGCCTGGGATACTATGCCAAATGCTGGAGTCGTTGCTGTTTGCGATTCTGATCCTGCGCGTCTGCCTGCCGGGGTAACCTGTTACAGTGATTACAATAAATTACTGGCTGACCCATCTGTTGACATAGTATCTATTGCAACACCTCCAAGTTCGCACAAGGACCTTGCTATCAAGGCGTTTGCTGCGGGAAAACATGCCCTTATAGAAAAGCCTCTGGCACTCTCACCGGATGATACTGCTCAGATAATAACAGCCGCTCAGGCCGCAGGAGTAAAAGCGAGTGTGAACTTTGTCCTACGTTACAACCCGATAGTCATTGCACTGGAAAAAATTGCAAAAGCAGGTATTCTGGGCAAGCTCCGGAGGATGGATCTTCGCAACTACGCTATGCAGGAGACAGTCCCAAAAGGCCACTGGTTCTGGAACCCGGAGATCAGCGGTAGAATACTGCTGGAGCATGGAGTTCATTTTTTTGATATCGCTTCTACTATAGCCCAGGCTAAAGCTGCAGATTGCTGGTCTTTGGGTGTAGAACGTGAAAAAGGCATGGAGGATAGAGTGTTCGCCGCGGTGAAGTATGACAACGATGTAGTCGGAACATTCTGGCATTCTTTCAGCAGACCAAGGGAACTTGAGAGGACCACTTTCCATTTTGCATTTGACCTTGGGGAGATAGATATCATCGGTTGGATCCCCCTGGAAATGAAGATATGGGGATATACCGACCAGGCAGGACTGGAGAAACTGTGGGAAATGGAACTAGATATTACATTCTCCCCTGCCCTACACAAATCTGAATTATCATCCGAGTTTACTTATGCTACACAACACCAGATTAAAGGCGGACTCGAGCTTGTCCAGCCCAAGTTAGAAGTTTACGCAGAAGGCTTGAGACTCATAATGGGTGACCTTATTGAGTCTATAGAGAACTCTGAGCATCAAATGCGCGTATCACTAGATGACGCCGCTGAAGCAGTAAAGACTGCTTACAGAGCTACACAGTTTGCACATCCGGAATAATCAGGAGCATTATTTTTGAGTAACGAAAATATCAACCGTTTTAATAAAGTTGCGTCCAAATGGGATGAAAACCCGCAGCGGCTGAAGATGGCCAAAAATATTGTTGAACGGATGGCACAGGAAACATCATTTGATACTTCTGCCAGCGTATTAGATTATGGTTGCGGGACCGGACTGGTCAGCTTGGAACTGGCGAAACTGGTCGGGCACATAACTGGTGTGGATGCATCTGCAGGTATGCTGGACATTATGAATCAAAAGATTGCTGAAGCTCACATCCCCAACATCAATACAGTTGAATGCGAATATTCAGATTCCGTGTTCGCAAAGCTTGGCCCGTTCGATATTGCAGTGTCCAGCATGGTAATGCACCACATAGATAATCCGGATCAGTTTGTATCTGCTCTATACAATGTAGTTTCCCCTAGCGGGCATGTATTGATCGCAGATTTGGATGAAGAGGACGGCAGTTTCCACGAAGATATGACCGGAGTCCATCACAAAGGGTTCAGCCGGGATCGATTCATCGAGACTCTGACTGTTGCCGGATTCACAGGAATTCGAGTTACTGAAGCTCATACAATGACTAGAGAAACACCATCAGGTCCGAAAGATTATACTATTTTATTGGCTATTGGAACGAAAGGGAAGATTAATGACTGAAAAGTGCAATCATTTCGATGTAGGCAGTAGAAAACAGCTGTTCATGGACAGCAAGTTCATCGAGTCCTCCCGGGGCATTGAAATAAAAATGAACCCACCGGTTAAATCCGGGCCAGTCCTGGTGCCTGAGACTGAGATCGAAGGCCACAGAGTAGGGACATTCGGGACTGTTCTGGAAGTCGATGGACAGTATCGACTATACTATATCGCACTGCCTATGGGTTTTGCACAATCTGATGCTTATGTCCCTAACCTGCTGGCTGTGAGTGACGACGGAATCAACTGGAAACGCGAGAAAGTCGGACTGATCGAATATCAGGGCAGCAAGGACAACAACCTTGTAGGGATCAGTGTAGCGACATTCTTTATTGACCCTACTGAGAGCAACGGGTATAGATTCAAGGCATTAGCCCAGGCTTCCCCCCAACAGTGGGAAAATGGGCAGTATGGAATGACCACATGGCATTCCAAAGATGGTATCGCCTGGGAGCCAACTTTCGATGGTCAGGTTATCCCGTTCTGCTGCGATACCCAGAACCAGTGTTTCTACGATACCCGCATCAAAAAATACGTCTCTTACCTGCGTAGTTGGGACCCTAAATGGCTGAGGACAGTTTCGCGTTGTGAAGTAGATAATTTCTATATGCAGAGCTGGCCCCATGGACCCCTGGCTGAAAAGCCGGGACTGGTCTGGGCAGAAAATATGTTCAGCTTGACCGATGAATTCCCGGTAGTTCTGAGCGCTGACGAGTTTGACCCTCCTGCGACGGATATCTACACTCCAAGCGTTGTGCAATATCCGTGGGCTGATGATACATATTTCTCATTCCCTTCTCCTTACAGGCACTATGATGGGTTTGACTCCCACGGACGAGATGACCGCGGCAAACGGGAGAATGACGGCGCTGTATCTATCCAGATGGCAATCAGCAGAGACGGCACACGTTGGAACCGGTTCCGCGATGATTATGTAGCACCCGGGTATATGGGTGAAATTGATGGCGGTGGATTGTATATGTGCGTCGGAATGATTAGGCGCGGAGACAACATATACCAGTATTATGGAGCGCTTCCGACTACCCACGGAGCTGAAGACGTTATAGAAGAGCGCAATCTGGGTATGTATGCCCGGACGGTACAGCGATTGGACGGTTTTGTTTCTGCAGATGCAGGAACTGGAGGAGGCGAAATTGTCACTCCAGTATTGAAATTCGAAGGAAACAAGCTGGAACTGAATATAGACTGCGGGGCAATGGGTGAAGCCTGGGTTGAAATGCTTACCCCTGATGGTTTACCCATACCCGGTTTTACCATGAATGATTCCATCAGCCTGGAACGTAACTCAGTGGCACAGGAAGTCTGGTGGAAAAATGGACCGGATGTATCGAGTCTCGCAGGCAAAGAAGTCCGGTTGAGAATCAAGATGCGTTCTGCTAAACTCTATGCATTCCAGTTTGTGAGATAAAGGTTCTGATTGAGCGGGTGCATCCCATGATAATGGTAAACATTAATGATGTGCAGTTTGTCATTCCCAGCTTGACTGGGAATCCAGAAAGCTGTGTGTTTTAAAAGTGTGTTTCTAGATTCCCGATCAGGTCGGGAATGACATGATCTTGTCAGGTGATCTTATCATAAACTTGGAATGCACCCTGATTGAGCGTGTAATTTGGTGCGGTGACCTTACGAATGGTATAATTTTTATTACCCTGGATTTTCGAGTCGGTATCTTGACTGGTAGTGTTGATTTGGTAACGCCAGCTGAGAAATGTGCGAGTTAGTTATCTCGCCTCGTAACGGAGGAAAGTTTTGAGCCGAGTCTGGAAGCAAGTTATTGCTGGTTTCTTTGTCATAGGTCTAATACTACTACTCAAGGGGCAATTCCCTTTAGGTGGTGCTGGTTCTGGCCCTAAAAAAGTTGATTATTCTACGGCTTGGCGTATGATCAGTCGTGATGAGGCTGCACGTGGCAGTATCAACAGGGATCGTTTTGATTTCGAGACCAAAAAGGGGGACAAATACTTTACGGATTTAGACCCACAGTCGCAGTCCGAACGCAGAGATTTTCATGAATTGCTGCGTGCCCATAAGGTAAGTTATGACAACAAGAGACCTATGTTGTCTGATAATTTTGTCTCCGTTATACTGACAATTATCATGCCTTTGGTCTTGCTGGTAGCCCTGTGGATGTTCTTCTTCAGGCAGGCTCAGTCCGGCAGCAATCAGGCTATGTCGTTTGGCCGAAGCCGTGCGAAGCGTGCAAATGAGAATATTCCAAAAGTGACATTTGACGATGTAGCCGGAGTAGATGAAGCTAAACAGGAGCTTGAAGAAGTTGTCGAGTTCCTTAAGAACCCCAAAAAGTTCCAGGCTCTGGGAGCAAAAATCCCTAAAGGTGTCCTTTTGTTGGGACCTCCAGGCTGTGGCAAGACTCTGCTTGCAAGAGCCATTGCCGGAGAAGCCGGAGTTCCTTTCTTCCATATCAGTGGTTCCGATTTCGTCGAGATGTTCGTCGGAGTAGGTGCCAGTCGGGTTCGTGACCTGTTTGAGACTGCAAAAGCCAACAAGCCAAGTCTGATCTTCATCGACGAAATTGACGCGGTCGGTAGACAGAGAGGCGCTGGTCTTGGGGGCGGACACGACGAAAGAGAACAGACCCTGAACCAGCTCCTGGTAGAGATGGATGGATCTGATCCCAACTCAGGAGTAATCTTAATTGCAGCAACCAACAGACCTGATGTCCTTGACCCCGCACTGCTCAGACCGGGCAGATTCGACCGCAGAGTTGTTGTCGATAATCCGGATGCCAGAGGCCGTGAGGCAATTCTGAGAGTCCATCTGCGTGAGAAACCATTGTCCGATGACGTTGACCCGGGTTCGCTGGCAAAACGCACAGCAGGATTCTCCGGTGCAGACCTGGCCAGCCTGGTAAACGAGGCAGCTTTACTTGCAGCAAGGAAAGAGAAGTCCAAAATATTCATGGAGGACTTCGAAGCCTCTGTTGATAGAGTGGTAGCCGGCCCGGAGCGCAGAAGCCGTTTGATCAGCGACAAAGAAAAAGAAATGGTTGCATACCATGAAGTCGGACATGCAATTGTGCTGGAGCTTCTTGAAAGCTGCGATCCGGTTCACAAGGTGTCAATACTGCCGAGAGGTATGGCTCTGGGATATACAATGACACTCCCTACACAGGACAAGTATCTGACTACCCGTACGGAGCTGCTTGATGATGTCACCGGACTATTGGGCGGACGGGTAGCTGAAGAGATGGTCTACCAGGAAATGAGCACTGGGGCCAGCAATGACCTCCAGAGGGCAACTGAGCTTGTAAGGGCTATGGTATGTGAGTATGGTATGAGTGATGCCATCGGACCACTGACCCTTGGCAGGCGTCACGGTAACCCGTTCCTTGGACGTGACCTGATGGAAGACCGCAACTACAGCGAAGACGTTGCAAAGACCATCGACGAAGAAGTCCGGTCTATTGTACACGAAGCTTATGAGAGAGCAAGAAAACTACTTCTCGATAACCGTGAGAAGATGAATGCAATCGTCGCCGTCCTGCTCAAGAAAGAAACGCTGGACAGGCCTGAGTTCCAGACTCTTATGAACGGCGGAACTGTAGAGATAAGCGATGTCGTTGAGTTCAACAAGACACAGTCCGGAACACCACCTCAATAAAAGACCATAATGGTTAATCAATATTAACCTTATCATTGTTAACGCAGTGGAGAATTTAGATAGATTCTTCACTGCGTTATGTTTTTAACCCCTGAGAATGATACACTAAGCATTATGTTTTCATCTCTAGTGACAATCACACCAGAATATTTTTGGGGATATGCGGGTTGAAAAGATGCTTTCCTGTTGTCATCTTGCTTCTGCTATTTGGTAGCCTGGCAGCAGCGCAAGGTCCACTTCAAAGAGTGCCATACGGAATAGGTTCATGGCAGGAAGCCGGACGTGGTAACCACAGGGCTTTGGTGAGAATCAGTAGCCAAGCGGATGCTGTTCGTGTCCGCATTCCATGGCGCAGGAGAGATGCCAACCCCCAAACAAAGGCAGTTATTATTTATGACAACCTGACCGGTAAACAGATTACCAATGTCGTACCGGTAGATATCCAACAGGAACATGGCGACATAGTTTTCCAACCTGCCACAGCTCCCGGCACTTACGAAGTCTACTATCTGCCATACAATCCCGGAAAAGGAAACTTCGACGATGCCGGCACTTATTTTGCTCCATCCAACACTGCTGACCTCGAATGGCTTAAACGTAATCACCTCCAGGCTGAACTGATTCATAGCGGCGATTGGAATAAATTGCCTGCAGCTGAAGTAACCGAGTTCCAGGCACGCAATGACTTCAATCGATTTGACCCAATGGAAATCTGCGCCACTTCAGCGGAAGTCAGGGCTCTACTCGAAAAGAATCCCGGAGCGGATTATCTCCTGTTCACTGAGGATCGCAAGTTTCCAATCAGGATGATGGAGCATTTACCTCTCAAATGGATTGACGAAGGCCCGCATTACTCGTTTACAGGTAATGCTCAGCCGGGGGAATATTATGTTTTTCAAATAGGAGTCTGGGCTGCACGAAAGCCTCTTAACAACGTCAAACTGACCATGGCAGACTTGGTATCAAGCAATGGCGCTCGCATCCCTGCTAAAGAACTCACCTGCATTAACCTTTCAGGCACCGACTGGCTGGGCAGGCCAATGACCAAAGTATTTGATGTATCCGCAGGTGCAGTACGTGCGATGTGGGTTGGATTACAGGTTCCAAAAACTGCCAAAGGTGTATACTCCGGGGAATTGACGTTTGCCGCTGCCGGGCTTGCTGCACATAAAATACCGGTCCGCATTGAAGTATCCGGAAGCATGGTTAAGAATAATGGTGATGATGATCTCTGGCGTCTTTCACGTCTGCGGTGGCTGAATTCAACCTTAGGTATAGATGATGAAGTTATCCCTCCATTTACACCGCTGCACAAGAAAGCAAACAGGATCGATCTCGTAGGACGCACCATAAAATACGACCCGACCGGATTGCCATCCAGCATTAAATCAAATGGACGAGAGATACTTTCCGGGCCTGTCACTCTAACTGTAAAAACCTCTGATGGAGACACTACCTGGAAAAGCTCAAAAACCAAAACCCTCAAAGAAAAACCCGGGACGATTGAACAGATCAGTCAGTCAGAAACATCAAACATCGATCTTCATGTCTGGAGCCGCACAGAGGCTGATGGAGTTATCACTTATCAGGCAGATTTAACGCCAAAAAAGGATATTGAAACCCGGGACACGGTGCTCCAGATTCCGATAGACCGCAATATAGCAGTCTATCTTATGGGATTCAGCCACAGGGGTGGATACCGTCCTGCAAGCTTGAAATGGAAATGGGATATAAATCGCACCGACAATATGGTCTGGATTGGCGATGCCGATGCCGGGCTTCAGGTAAAACTGGTTGAAGACAAGGCAATCTGGGATTACAATTTCAAGGAAAGTGGATTGCCGGAGTCCTGGAACAATGAAGGCAAAGGTGGCTGTGATGTCAGCGAGTATGGGAACACTGTTCTTGTGAACGCATATACCGGTCCCCGGAGTCTTAAAGCCGGACAGACATTATCGCTGAAGTTTCGTTTTATGATAACTCCCTGCAAACCAATAGATCCGGCACACTGGAACTGGCGATATGACCGTGTGGGAACTGCACCAGGGGGCAACATCAACTACGAATATTTCTGGCACGGCACCGATGTTAACCCCAATATAAACTATCCATTCAACGAAACTGCCAAACTCAAGGCCTTGGTAGACAAGATACGCACCCCAAAGATCATTCACGCAAACCCGGGGTCGATTGTCTATCCTGCAAAAGGCAACATAAATACTGCCAGGGGTTCGGTGCATTTGTGGGCAACACTGAATTTCGATCCTACAGTGGTTGCACCGGGTGATGGGACATACAACCAGGGGCTCTTTGCTCTGCAATATGCAGATAAGAGCAGTGTTGGACTGACATGGTGTATCGATGACCACGGTATGCGCGCGTCTATGCACGATGTCTCTCCCTCAGGCAGCAGCTTTCCCGTAATATTGCCTTCCAATAATCCGGAGTGGAGGAAAGGCAGCAAAGTGCTGGTAACTATGAGCTGGGGAGACAAGCTGGAAATATTCGTGAATGGCAAGCTGAAAAACTCAACACCGTTTACGGGAATGATTGTCCGCAAGCTTGATGACGCGGTACTGTGGTTCGGGGGTGAATACACGCTGGATGCAATAAAGATATCTCGCGAACCCTACACCGAAGGTCAGGCTATTGCTCCGATCCTGGATAAAAACACGCTACTCCTGGACACATTTTCCAATATCTCAGGATCTCGCACAAAAGCTGAGAAAATGGCCGGACGAAGTGGCAGAATTGTAGGAGTTGTCAAAACAGCTCCGGATGCAAATGGAGAAGCTGTTGAGTTTTCTTACAAGCCCGAGCCTCAGGAAAGAATGGGAGTTAATATATATTATTCTGTCGGAAATCTTTCCAACCACGTCTATGAGATGTGGCCTCTGAGAAGTCTGGGAGATGAGATATTCAAGACTACAGAAGCATTTATCTATTCGGTCGAAAAGACACTGTTCGGTCAGTCCGGTGGTGGGTATCCCTGGCTGCAGGAGCATTTGATAAACGGATACGTCCCGGGCTGGAGACAGCCCTTACCTGATGGAGAGAATGATGCTGCAATCGCAGTCAATGGCATTTCCCGCTGGCAGAATTATTATGTTCAGGGGCTCGATTATCTTATGAGGAATATTGGTATCGATGGTCTCTATCTGGACGGAATCGGCTATGACAGGGAAACAATGAAACGTGTGAGTAAGACGATGTACAGAGCTAACCCAAAAAGCCGCATCAACTTCCACGGCGGCAATAACTTCGATTTCGCCGACATGCGGCTCAGCACGGCAAACCAATATATGGAACATCTGCCGTACCTGTCGAATCTGTGGTTTGGAGAACTCTTTGACTATAATATGCCTCCCGATTACTGGTTGGTAGAAATTTCAGGTATCCCATTTGGTCTTACCAGTGAAATGCTCAATGCTGAAAACGGTGGAAATGCTTATCGTGGCATGATCTATGGCATGACTGGCAGATTGAGTTTTACCGCTCCAGCAATGTGGAAATTGTGGGATGCCTTTGGAATCCAGACCTCTGAGATGCTTGGCTACTGGTCACCCAAGTGCCCGGTGAAAACAAACAACCCTAATGTTCTAGCAACGGTTTATAGAAAGAAAGGCAGATCGCTGATCTCACTCGCACACTGGCCATCGGTCAAAGGGCGGATCAAAGAGCAGGCCATCACCAGACCGTTGTCTACTCCACCGGTTATCGATGGTCGGGTCGATCCTGTTGAATGGTCGTCTGCAGCACAGTTGTCCTGTTTCAAGGTTGCAGACTCCGATGATCTGGCAGATCAGCAGACCCAGGTCTGGGTAAGCAGCGATGCCAACAATCTCTATCTGGCTTTTAGATGTATGACATCGGGACAGAAACCATTGGCTAATCACAAAGCGAACGGTGAATCTTTGTGGGAAGACGATTCTATGGAATTCTTCATACAAATAGATACTCAGAAACCTGATTATTTCCAGTTCATAGGTAACAGCGCAAGTGCCTCATTCACTGGTACTAATGTTGGTGAAAAATGGACAACAAATGCTCAGTATAAAGCCAGTGTTAGTGCAGATTCATGGGAAGGTGAGATCGCAATCCCTTTGAGTGACTTGAAAGTAAACGGTAAATTGGATGGTAGAGTTATAGGGTTTAACGCCTGCAGAGATCACCAGACACCGGGTAAACTTGGTTCGTCGTGGAATCGGGTTGGTACCTTTTATCGCATCCCGAGCACGTTTGGAACCGTTGAGTTCTCCCTGGAGAAAGCTCAAACTGTGCAGTCACTGCCTGCTCCTGTTGCAAAAATAGAAACCAATAAACCAATTGGTGTCAAACTTTCATTTGATTGGAAAGCCCTTGGAATAAACCCGGAAAAGGCCAAACTGACAGCTCCCGGTATTGATCAATTCCAGGGTGCTGCCAGCTTTATGCCTGATGACGAAATACCAGTTGAACCAACGAAGGGCTGGCTGCTAATTCTCAGCGAATAGCCATTATCGAGTAGCAAGGAGTAACAATATGGCACATTACAAGTTCAAGATCGGCGTTGCAGGATGCGGAGCAAGTGTATGGATGTTTGGACCTGCATCAATATCACAGGAGAATGCTGAAATCGTTGCCTGGATCCTCTGAAAGATTGTGATCCGGAATCTGCACTTAGAGCGTTGGGAACAAAGCGAAGGATATAGGGTGCGTGTAGAATCTACGGAAACGATATTATAGGATTATATCTACAGGGATTCCACCCCTGCACCCCGCTGGGGATATTATCCCCAGACCCCATATTCTGTTTTATTTTGAGGGTCCTAAAGACCCTCAAAATAAAACAGTGCAATGGGTCCAGGGAGGTTACCTCCCTGGCAGAGTCCAGAGACAGAGTCTCTGGTGTATATATCTATGACTACATTCCGTGCACTTGTTGGTAGTACATATAAATGGGTGCGTTTCTTAAGGAGACACCATACTTAAAAATGTGCCGAAGCACTCAACCTGGTGGCAGCCCATTTGTCTCGGTTACTGCACTTTAGTAGAAGATAACGCACCCATTAATATATTACCAACATCAGTTGTATGGAAAACATTTTTCCAAGATTATTTTTTGGTATTATCTCATTTAAAGCCGCTAAGAGAAAATATCATTTTAATGGTACAAGTAAAAGGGTGCGCTTCTCTGGTAGACGCCATTCCAAAAATGTGCTTCAGCACCTGTCCAGGCGGCAGTCCATTAGTCTTGGATACTGCACTTCAGTACGAGACAACGCACCCTGATTATTATATACTATTTCAATTGTTAGGAGCAAACAGATTATTCGTAACAGTTCAGTGTTAATGTGTAATATAGTAAATTTCCGTTCGTCCTGAGTAGCGCGAAGCGCGTATCGAAGGATGGACGGAAATTTACTCATCTAGACTGAACACTTGCAATTATTCTCCCGAATAACTAAAGCCTCACCTTCACCCAAGGCTCTTTATCTGTTCTTTGGCGCCTCTTGCCAGGCCGGCATTTACGGAGATGCAGCGGAATCCGGACTCTACAGCCAGCGGGATCAGATCTAGTCTGTCCCCAAGATATACCATAACTCTGTCTGCAGATTTGCCATGCAGCGCAACTGACACCCGGCTGATCTCCGGGATAGCGTCTTCCCATTCTCCACCCATGAGTAGCACGTGGGAAACCTCGAAGTTTTCCAATAGTTCGGGGCCGCTGGTTGTTATTCCAGTGCTGACCCAGGGGATTTCGTAATCACCTGTCCGGAAGCCCGCACTGGCAGCAGTTGCAAGGGTAATATCTATAAGACCTTTGTCAAAACCAGCAGGATCAAACACCGCCGTCACCTGCCCTGGAGCAGCATAGATCTCCACGCTCTCCAGGAACCCCGGAGTCACTTTTTCAAGCGTGATCCAGGTCGGTCTGCCTGCCGCTTTGCTCAGGACTTCCGAGTAAGGGAGAGGAACAATCGTTCTCTGGAGCATCAAAAAGCCATCTGGACAGTCCAGAGTGCATGCGGATAAATCTTCCGAGGTTTGAACAGCGGAATACACCAGCACCATCTCACCGGAACCTGTGAGAACAGGGCTTGTCAGGTCATCAATCTGAATTCTTTTGGTAGGTCCATAAACGCCAAGGAGCTGCTGGTAATGGGTCAGTGTCTGGGAGTCAGGGTCGACATAGACCACGCCTTCATTACCGTCTATGATTATCAAATCCCCTTTGCCTACACAGGTTAACAGGTCGGAAATCCCTATTACACAGGGGACGCTGGAGAGTAATGATGGAGCATCGGTGTCCGATTCTGCTGCAATGCCTGCAGTAGACAGACCAGGAAGCTGTGTGGAGAGACCGACAGCCAGCGAATCGCAAGCGATGATTATGTCCGGATAATCGGTAGACGCAATCTGACTGCGCAGGCTACCCATACCTTTTTCGAGAATTTCCGGGTCTACAGAGTTCACACCACGGATAACATCGATCACGGCAGCTACCGCGATCGCGATTCCGGGAGTCTTGGCTATACCCTCTATCCTGAACATCTCCCCACCCCGATTGCGGAAGTGAGCCGGTCAAACGACTTATGATATGATTCCGCAAGGGCATGTAAATATCCTTCTGGAAAGAGAAAGGGGAAAGGCTTCAGACTACAGACTTCGGGCTTCAGGCACGGAGGACACAGTGAGAATGAGAAAAAACTCCCTTCCTTTTTTCATAATTCATAATTCATACTTCATAATTTCCCGAAGCCTATCCTTCCGCCACTATCCCGTAGACCTTCAACTTTATCAAGGGCTGTTTGCGGTCATTGGTGTGGAGCATGATGTCTCCGGATATTGTGCCTGCTGGAGTGGTTTTTAGCAGGGTGATTATTACCTTTGTCTCTTTTTCAGTCTGCTTTTTGTCCTTTACAGGTTTAGGTGGGACTACTGATACTCCCAGGAAATACAGGGGGCAGTCCACTTTGGTTATCTTGAACTCCTGCTTGACAGGGGTTTTCAGGGCAACTGTGTGCTTTAGCTCCTTGCCTTTAACTCCTCCGGTTATAAATACATTCAGCTCCGGGACCGGGATTGAGGGGGTTGGTATTACTACAGGAGGGGGAGGCGGGGTCTGTTTTATGGCGACTGATTGCCGGTCCAGGATTGCGGTTACGTAGATCTCCACCTGTTTCTGCTTCGGATAGTTGGACTTCAGGGTGATTTTGGTCTGCAGGTTCTCTTTCAGCTGGGCTTCGGAGACTGAGACGTTGAGGACGTATTCAGGGTTCTCAGCGCTGCCTTCTTTTTTCATTATAAGCTTGACTGCCGGGGAATCGCATTTGGGATCTGTTATCAGCAGGCCTTTGCCCATTGGATCGGAGATGCGGATCTCTCTATTTGCGGTCTCTCCGGATCTCAGAGGGCCGAAGTTCAAGCTGCTGGGATATATGGAGACATTCTGAGGACGGATGTTACCTCTCAGGTTCACCTGGGCTATCGGTTGGTCTGTGGAGTTGGAGTCTACGTAGAACTTCAAGCTCTGTGGACCGGTGCGGGCGTAGGTTGCAAGCTTCACTTGAATCTCAACTGACTTCCCCGGAGCTGCGGTCTTTTCGCCTACAAAAGCAGTCTGGCACCCGCAGGTCCCACGGACTTCCGATATCACCAGGTCCTGAGAACCCACGTTTCGAATAGTGACAGTCTTTACGACCTCATCAGACTGAAAGACTTCCCCGAAATCCACAACATAAGGCTCAAACACCGCAGCAGGCCCGCTTGGTTTGACGTCAGCAGGAAGTTCCCCACCCATAGACACAAACAGCACTTCACCGGAAAACGATGTCTTCAGGTCGGTAAGACTTGAAATAGGCTGAGGCTTGGAAGCATCGGTAGAAGCAATCGATGGGTCAAACACAGACAAGTTCCCGGCACCATCGCTGCGGACTACCACAAAGTGGTCACCCCAGACATGTGCAATAAAAGGTCCCTTAACAGCCCCCAATCGCTCCGCCGAAACATAGCTCCACCGCGCCTTAATCCCCACCTTCTCAGCAGCCTTCTTAAGGTCAGCGGAGGTATCAATCAACCCAACACTCCCCACTTTCCCCGAATCCACCCCAAGGTCCTTACAGACCTCAACAAACGCCGAATTCCCACACTCCAACTTACAACGTTCGCAGGAAAATGCAGGAAGGGAGATAATCAACATAGCTATGATGGCAAGTAGAATTCTGTTCAACGAAAGCTCCTTTCTAATTGACAATTTATAATTGATAATTGACAATGACTGATTCCGAGGCTGACAAGCGACATGTGTTTCGGGACTTGAGGGTTGGACTACAGGTAATCAGGATGTTCAACAATCTCTATCCCAACCCGGAAGTCCCGAAACCGCCGAACGCACTTCTTTTTTATTCTTAACCAAACCTTATACTGCTTCCTTTTCGTATGCGGGAACGCCGGTTTGCACTACCCTACATGCTTTTGTAAAACGTGAGATGTAAGATGTGAGACAGGCATGCAAGTTGCTTCGGTAGTCGAGTGCAACGGAACTGCCAAAGCCGAGGATCCCTTCCTGAAGCCTGAAGCCCGAAGTCTGAAGCCTATCCCTGGGTGTTTCGGGACTTGAGGGTTGGATCACAAGAAATAAGTATGTTCAACAATTTCAATTCCAACCCGGAAGTCCCGAAACCGCCGAATGCACTTCCTAATTATTTTGTCCAAACCCTATGCTGCTTCGTCGTATGCTGCGGGGACGCCGGTTTGCACTATCCTACATGCTTCAATCAATCTGAGTTCCCGCAGCTAAGAGCACTATCTATCGGAATAACGCACCCTAATCCATGATAATGTGAATAGCTGGACCATATCCACTCTTCCGGTGCAGCCACCAATCCTCGTTTGACCGGATTGTAGTGCATATAGTTCAGTTTTACTACTACAGCATCTTCCTTATCCAGCGCTACACAGCGGAATCGTTCTTTCCACACTTTATATGTAGCCTCGCCATTGGCATGTTTCTTGAACACTGAAATCCATTTTGCAGCTTCAGACAGATCTGTCTTAGATTGTATATTTACCCGTTTACTAGATTCTTCTGATATTTCGCCAAGGCTATATTGCATAAACTTTCTTACCGAGTCTGCACTTCCTCTAATCAGAATGTGGATATGTTCAGGTATTATGACAAAACCTTCGATTTTCACATCCCATCGCTTTCGCTGGCGATTCCATGTATCCAGAACAACCTGCTTGAGTCTATCTTCAGTGAAAACTGGTATATACTCGACTATGCTGGCTGTGCAGAAATGACTACAGCCGTCTATATATGTATTTCTATATCGACCATTACTCATTCTTTCTCATCCGCAAGCCAGCATAGACTGAACACCTGATTACTTTGTATTTGTAAAGCAGTGCGTTTTGCTGCGGGAACTCAAATTCGATGAAGTTTATCCACTTTCATCATCCCATCGTTTTTTGTTGTTTCGGGACGCCTTGTCCGAAACAACAACTGTAATTTATCGCTCCATTATATAGTTTGTGAGAAGAACACTATGGCACTCCACTTTTTGCTCTTTCACTACTTTATATCCTCTTTTTTCGAAAAATCCTTTTGCAGTAATAGAAGCTTGTGTAGTGATCTTGGAAGTGTTTACTGCATGTTCCAGTTCATCACAGATAGCAGACGCAATCCCCTGATGCTGATAGTCCTTATGCACATATAACCTGTCCAGGTAGCCTGTTTTATCTATATCTCCAAATCCAACGATCATATTACAAATTTCAGCGACAACCGTGTAGTGTTCCAGAAAAGAATCACTCCACCTATCCAGATCAACAGTACCCGTCGCCCAGGAGCAGACTTGCTCTTCCGAGTAGTCTTTTCGGTTGATTGTGTGGACAGTATCATAGAACAATTCCGCAAGCGCAGTGCAATCATTCGGCGTGTATCTTCTTAGAACCATCAAAAACAATCACCCCTCTCTCCCCTTAAACTCTGCCCCTACAGGATTCCACGAGCTCGGTAAATAATTCGTATTGTCGGAATTCATATAAAATGCAATATCACTCAATCAGTTGATTTTACTTAATCACAAAATCCAAATCAGCACTGGTAACTTCCAAAGGCTCAGTCACCTTCCTCAGCCAGTGTGAGGGTTTTATACCTACTCTATACCGTCCCGGTGCGACATTGTGTATATGGAACTTACCATCTACATCCAGAGTTGTGTCTTCGGTGCGCAAGACTCTAGAGCCATCTTCTGAACGTAAATCAATCTTCACAGGCACGCCTTCAACGTCTCCTGTATAGTTACCCAACTTCACTTTGGCGCTGAGTGAAACACCAACATTTACCGCACAGGAAGCCTTAAACCCACCATCAACAGTAGTAGCTGTTATGTCGCAACTACCTCCACCCACAGCAGTCACCATACCGGTTGCATCTACTTTTGCTACAGAAGTGTTGCTTGATGACCAGGTTACATTCTTATTGGTAGCTGTAGTCGGGCTAATAGTAGCTACAATCGCACTGGATTCACCTTTGGCAAGTGACATAAGGCTTTTGTTCAGAGTCACCCCGGTAACCGCAACTGTGACAGGTTCCTCCTCAATATCCAACCAGGCAGATGTAATTGTCATATAGCCTGATGCCGGTGCTCCTGAGTTAGCTTGAATATATATACTGCAATATATGTCGTGGTTGCGAGCAATGGCCATGAAATTATCGAAAGGAACCTCATTCCGAAGAGTTTCTGTTTTGTCAAACGTACCAGGACCGTATAACCCCCATGCGACAGAACCTATGCTCTGATATCCTGCAGAGCTGGGGTAGTTGGGGTATACAGTCAGGTTAATTCCTGCAGAGTAATCCAGATAACTCCCCCGCAGCGACATATAACAACTGCCTGCAAAGTGTGCTGTGATACTTTTTATCTTCGTAAAAACATGGCCTGTCTGCAGACGATAGGACGATGTTGCCCTATTATTAACATAACCCAGCAAATTGGTCAGTTCATAATGATAAGAAGTTGCCTGAGTGATTACAGGTAGTAATAATGTCCCGATAATGAACAATATTAATATTGTTTTATGCATTTTAGCACACATATAGTTTCTCCTTCACCAACTAACCCGTGTATTATCAGCCTATAAGCCCAATAATATATAGATACTATATCACATTTACTACATAATAGGATGATATTTTCGGTGTTTCGAGATTTGAGGAGCGCTGATGTTCTGTAGGTGTTTTCTCTTTATGCAGGTATCTTGTATATGCCGGTAGACCAAAATATTTTTTGGAGGCTCTAGACTTCAGGAAGGGAGATTGGATGGGATCAATAATAACTTGTTGTTTTGTTGTTTCGGGACACCCCTGTCCCGAAACGCCATACTTTCCATTTAGCAGCACTGCTCAGTCCCGAAAGGATGGATGTTATTTTCTGGGACCGAAGACATCGAACGAGGCCACCCTGATGACATCGTCTCCGCCGGGATTGGGCACATACAGGCGCACGTAGCGAGCCTGGACGGGTTCAATCGGAACGTCAGTGCAGACGGAACCGTGTGAATCCATCACACAGGCCGATGTGAAAGAGCGGCCATCCAGGCTTACCCGCAGCTCTGCCTGCAGCAGGTTGAGCTGCTTCGCCAGTTGCATACCCGAGCCTTCCACGCGACAACGGTCGATTGTTCGCACATCACCCAGATCGACTTCCAGATAGCTTCCCGAGGGCGCCTGCCACATCGTTGTTGGGTCACGGTCTATGGCACCATCGGGACTGCTCCCCGGCAGAGAGTGGTCGGCGCTCGCTTTCTTGCCTGTGACCAGGGAAACCTCGTCGTAGAAACGCACCTGGCGCAGTGTGCAATTCAACGGCTGGTTCTGGAAGTTTGGATTGACCATCCTTCCGAACACATTGAGAGGACCTGCGAAATCCGGCCCTACCTGCAGCCAGTTGCCCGTGCCCCGATCGGTGCCGAAGTAGCCGATCAAGTCCACGTTCTCACCGGCATCCGCAATAACGTTCGCCTTGTTTGGCACATCATGTATGCTCTGCCAGAACTCAGCACCCACACAACCTCGGCCCCTGCCCTTATAGAAATGAAAGTGGACAGCAGGGTAGAAGCCGAAAAGACCCCACCCACGCTCCCCTTCGCAGTCCCCGAATGAGTAGTGAATCGAGTTATTGAACGTGTAGTCAGCAATGGCCTGCGTGCTCTGCTTGCTGACCTGGGAAGCGAAGCGGCCGGATTCAGTCAGGGTGCCGTAGCTGAAGGCAAGACGCTCCAGCCTGCCGCCACGCGAACCACCACCTACGTCGATGCCTTTCTTGTACACCGATCCCCAGACGCCGACTACAGTGTGTGCATCGCACTGGTAGGTCGCCAGGTCTATGCCCAGGTAGGAGTTCAGCAAGTCCACATCGCAGATCCATATTCCCTTGCCTCGACCTCTGATCGCATAGGGATACGGCTGTACGCGGGAAGCGTCAAAGGGCTGCTCGGGATGGGCGATTGTGAGGCCACGGATGCCGGAGTTGTCCATCAGAGTAACCAGCGCGCTGTCCGACTCCGGGTTATGGGTGTTTGCACCGAAGTGCGCGGCTAGAGTACACGTCTCATGGTACTCACGTGCCCTGACCGTTCCCAGCGGTCCTCGGAGTTCGACGCCTCTGGGTATCACCAAAGGCTCCGTGATCTTGTATTCCCCCTGGGGCAGATAAACGGTCCCACCGCCTCTCTTGCCGGCGTCCCGCAACGCGGCCTGAATCGCCGCAGTATCATCCGCGAGCCCGTTCCCACTCGCTTTGTAGGGAGGCGAAGTTACCACAATCAGCGAACCGGCATCGGTGCGTTTCGCAGTGGGAATTGTGGCGAACGTGTAGCGCTTGCCCCTGGCCTCGGGGACATTGTCCACGTTGGCATAGTGCGTCCAGAAGTACCACGGAGCCCAGCCTATTTCCTCTCGCGTACCGGCAGCCTGGGCGATTACACCCCCAAATCCGAACACAAGCTCTGGGTATTTCTCGCTCTTGCGCATGAGTATGGAAGTTTTCGCATCATCCGCGCTGTATCCGTAGAAAGCCATTCCGTCAATACGGCCTAATTCAATACCAACAAGCTCCCGGCGTGTGAACTGATCCAAAGACCGGGCCTCTGATTCGCTAAGGGCTGCTCCGGTCAGCGATACAGCTGCTTTCCGCCAGTACTTGTTGGAGAAGTGCACGTCTCGCAGCCAGGATACCTCGCCGCTCCAAGTGGTTACAATTCCTTGCTTGAGCGCGGTGCCGAAGATGCTCTCTACCACGTTCCCGCTCATGGACTTGAACTCCACGGCACTGTAGGAGTTGTAGAAAGTGATGTTTCGGAGGGTTATCAGCCCAGCTTCGTCTCCTGATACGGATGGCGGATACGGCACGATCTTGCCCGCCTTCTGATCGGGATACCAAATGCTGACCCCTATGAGCCCTGACTCTGCCGGCATCGACTGTATCAATCCCGGTCCCGATGTGCTGCCCCGACCTGAGTAGGCCATCAGGATAGTTCCTTTGCCCGATCCACCGTGATCGGGATTCGACCATTCGCCGTGCAATGTGGTGGAGTACGGAATGTGGAGGCTGCCCAGTATGCGATATCTCCCGGCGGGTAAGAACACTACGCCGCCTTTCATCGCTGCCACGTCATCAAGCGCCTTCTGAATAGATGCCGTGGCATCACGCTTCCCGGTCTTGTCCGCATTATAAGGAGCGCCGGTGACTACCGCGGATGCCACTACGGTCTCCCCTTGGCAGACTATGAGCCGCGGACCGACGCCGTTGCGGGGTGCCTTGACTTGTGCGCGGTTCCCGTCGGCGGCGGTCGCATGGATCTGAGCTGCCATAGATATGAAAGCCACCACAAGTAGTGTGGCTAGTAGCTTGGACATTGTACGATTCACCTCGCAAGCCGATCTCTCAGCTTATATGCTTCATCTATACAACACTTTCATGCAGAAGTCCTCCTGTTCGAGAGAAGTCAGAAACCAGAATCCAGAAGGGGGAGGGTTTGTGGGTAACAGAAAACGGGAATGGGAGACGAGGGGACGGGGGAATGGAAGACGGGGGACTGGGAGTAGGCCGGACATTCGTGTCGGGTGAGACCAAACAGCAACAAGCCTTCTCGGTCATTGAACGGAGTCGAAATGACTGAAACAGGCTCATTTTAGGTTTGTTGTTTCGGGACACCCTGTCCCGAAACGCCATACTTTCCTGCACATCCACTAGAGTGCATCCAATTTATCGATTCGGAAGATACTGTCGTCATCCAGGTAGTAATTGCGCCAACTTGACCAAAGCCAATCTTGTGGTTTCGGGACACCCTGTCCCGAAACGCCATGCTTTCCTGCACATTCACCAGAGTGCATCCAATTTATCGATTCGGAAGATACTGTCGTCATCCAGGTAGTAATTACGCCAACTTTCGTTGTTTCGGGACACCCTGTCCCGAAACCCTATACTTTCCTGCACATTCATTATAGTGCATCCAATTTATCAATTAGGAAGATACTGTCGTCCTCCAGGTAGTAATTACGCCAACTTGACCAAAGCCAATCTTGTGGTTGGTTCACCAGGCCACGCTTAACAGGATTAGAATGGATATAGTCAACCTTAGTGCGCAGAGTTGCGGTCGTTGTTATGCCCAACGCTCTGGCTTGTTCTTTCCAAACACATAGTTCAGATTTCCCATTGGCATGCTGTTCAAAAACAGATAATTCTGTATCTACTAAAGTCTCCTTGATCCATTTTGCCAGTTCATTTGAGGTATGAGATTGAAAATCACGCAGCCATCCATGTAGATGCTCGGGTTCAGCATATTTTACTATCAAATGATAATGTTCCGGCATTATCACATAAGCTTGAATATGACATCCATACTTGCTGCGGTAGAAATTCAGGTCATCCAAGAGTATTTTTCTGGGATGATCATACATCAGTATAGGTTTCCACTCAGTTATTGTCGCTGTAATGAAATATGTGTTGGTATCCGATATCAGGTTTTTCCATTTCATAGCATTCGACCTGTTAACTTTAAGCATTTATCGTTTCGGGACAGGGTGTCCCGAAACAACGAAGAATAGATCCCGATAACCGAAACGAAGGTGGAAGTCCTCTTTACCGCCCTTTTCCGAAAATGTTGAGTTAAAAAGTAAAAGTTGAATATCTAATGATTTTACCTGCTTGTTCGATCTCCTCATTGTCAAGATAGCGATCAACTTCAGTTTTCTTTTTTGCTGAGTCTATTGGTGTTAATTGCTTGATTGAGAATGTTTTGTCACCACCCCATGCATTGAATGATGTACCTGCATCTAGACCGCTGTTTTTGCTCAACCACCATCTGTCATGTATTACTGCTTTACCATGAGGTTCTATACCGGCAACAACTATTTTTATTCGCGCAGGTTCTGATCCTGCAAGTTGGATGAGCCAATAATCACGAAATGAATCCTCGTATGGTTTATCAACTCCTTTCAAGCCTTCATTGCATGTCAATATTTTCACTCTTACTTTTGGATCTATTGAGCATAGCAGTTGTATTGCTTCAAGATCCGAAGGCCTAAAATAAGGATCGCAGATTATTAAATAATCTGATACGCTAGATTGGTACCAACTTTTGAGGAAATCTAGTGCTTTGTCCCGTTCACCTTCATGCACAATCAGCGAATCATCTGCCATGGATACCTGCTCAGTAAACTGATGTAATTGTTTCTGTAGTTTCATTGACCGCGACGCAAGTGTACCGGCTAATGCAGTTCCTAAAACCATGGCATCGAACATAGGACGTAAATATGTTGCTGCCTCATCAGTATCGTTGTGTCTTATAAATGCATTTTGCACAACCCAGGCAAGAATAGGGTATGATTGGCTGATTGGCAATCTTGATGCCACTTTAACTAAATATCTTGTATGCTTAAAATCCTTGTTCATATATGGCTGCGCATTCAACTCAGCCAGGAGCATCCAAGTTGCTTGTGGATAATTACTTATGTCAGCATTTGAGTCATCAAGTGCTTCTGTTTTTTGACCCTTAATCTTTTTATTGATATCATTCGCATGTAATCGATCTGCAATGTTTTGTCGAATTGCCATGCGTGCAGTATCCTTATCTGTGACATTGGCAAGTGTACTCGCAAAATTGGCATCAATCTTGTATGCAGTGTCTATAAGATTTTGTTGGATTGAGAATATATCGGGATCATCTTTGTTAATTGTTGATTCCATTGCGAGTTTAATGCATTCACGAGCAATCAATTTATTCTGACAAACTGAGTGAATTGCAATTGTTCCATAACCTTCTAATCTATCCATAATATCCGGCATCTGGTCAATGTAAGATTTTGCTTCTTTCAGCAGGTTCTCGTTCAGACTGGTAGATGGCGGCAAAATCTCCGTGATGCTGCTTAATACGAACGCTCTATCGGCTATATTAGGAATATCCCTGGCTTGTTCAATAATGTCTAACCAAGTTTGCTCATTTTTATCTTTACATAGACGTGCTATTTCTGCCATACAAAGTATGACGTAACCTTGATGTCGGATATTCGCATTATCAGGCAGTTTAGTAACCATGATGTTTCTCATTCGCGCTGCCAAATTATCTATTTGTTCTTGGCTAAATACAGTTCTATTTGAGTTATCAGCTACACTGATTGAGATAGCTTTTACAATACTGTGGATACTTGAATCATGATTCATTTGGTCCATTAATGTACATAGATTTACTGCATCATCATAATTAATATGGTAGCCCTTTTTCGGCGGAAGATCATATGGATCAGATATCGGTTGTTTGCGAAGTAAAAAATCTGAAATATTGGATAATGCTTCATCTTTATTTCTCTTTGATAAAGTTGATACTCGTTCTAGGGCGGTTTCTGCATTGGAACAGTATAATGCTGGAGCAATTCTAACTAACACATTTTCTTTATAGACAACATCTTGACCATTAATGTTTAAATAATTACGCAGCACATGTCGGTTGACTATCTCTCTTGATCTCTCAATACGCCCATAAATGTTGCAGCGGATAGACAATTCAGCCCATAACACTGCACGTTCTCCAAATGACGGAACATTATTAATCAATCTGCTCAATGCTGAAAAGTCATCTTCATTATCCAGATTTCTTTTGAACAACCCAGGATATGCGCGTATGGCCAGTTTACAAAGCATCATATAGGCTTGTGCCATGGCTTCAGAGTCCATTTGTAGGAGCCTACGTTCATTTTCTACTTTGTCCATGAAATTCTTTGCCATATCTCTAGACTGTTCTGCAAGTAAACGCACTACTTGGAATCCAATATCAACTTTATGCCAACCTATATCAATAGAACTCCAAGCATCTTCGAGAGCGGCCAATAATACCTCATTAAGATTATGATCTGCCAAACCTTTACGTTGCATTAATGTATATGCGTTGCAGCATGCTATACACCTTTGGCTTGGATCTGACAATTTGGTGGATTTCGCAAGAATTTGTAAGCACTCAGGAAACAATGGATCCAGAAGCTTTGTTTCTGATGAACACCGTTTAATAATACTTAGTAAAGCTTCATCTCTCACTTCTTTATCCACGATTTGTGTCATCATTAAATTGAGTGATTCAAAATCTAGTAAAGCAGAGCTTGTGCGCAATGCTGTCTTCACAGCAGTAAGAAGAGCAAAATCGCGTCGATATTCTGTGTTTAATTGCAAAGATAATCTAATCGCCAGATTTATGTCTTTTTTTGCTACAACTCTCTAAAGTGGACCCCTTTGTCAATACAATAAAGTGCTGATATTTAAGTTAGGTATTTCTCCTTTGATAGATTGACTGAACATTCTTTCTTTCCCTTGCCCATATGC
>Ga0118677_10005018_pt1 | contig 23582 bp, 38 predicted proteins | sample AliMusrvi5mmetaG_FD_86154 | JGI IMG/M metagenome (GOLD analysis project Ga0118677, IMG submission 86154)
CTCCTATGGTGACTTCACCAACAATCACTTTCCTAGATTCGATACAGTTTCCAGACATATAAAGAATCTTAGTTGGTATTAATGTTTTAAGAATGGTTGATTCGTGACTGGATGTAGAGATGAAGGTGAAAGAGATTCACCCTAAAAAACAAGTAAAATTTAACGTTTATGTGGGTAAAAAAATAACATTTAGGGGTAAAAAAATGGTGATTCTAATTGTTAACGGTAATTTTTTACTACTTTTTGCGTCAAGAATGGCTTTTATTGCACGGTGAGAAAAATATATTATCTTTGCAATTAAAATTAACTAAATGGCATTTGACGTAAACATATTGAATACAATCAAACTTTTTGGTCAGCAAGGTCAAACGATTGATTCGTTATGCAGTGAAATTGGCATATCATGTTATGAGCTTTCAGAATATAGAAAAAATATTTCTGAACTTGACGAGGCGTTAAAAATCTACGAATATAATTTTAGTAAAATTTCTATTGCTCAGTTGTACAAAAAATCAATTTCAGCAAAACAGTTGAACGTTGCAAAAGATTTATTAATTCAAATGCAAAATGAAAATAATCCATCCGACAACGAGATAATTGTTAAGCGAGTATGATAATAGAAAGGATTGGAAAGTATCTTGATTTTTTCGAGCAAAACAAGAATGAATATATTCTAATTTTGCAAGGGTCGAAAGCATCAGGGAAAACAGCCGATGTGTTAATTCAAAGCGGATTAACATTAATTGAATCACAAAAAAAGATTAGGATTCAATGCTTTTCCGAAAGTCCTAAACAGCAAAACAAAGGATTAAAATATGACTTTGATACGTATTTTGACCCAATGCTTAAAAAATTTAAGCATAATGAAACGCAAAAGACTTATCAATATCGAGGTAGCGAGCTATCATTTGTAAATGTACCAGACAACATTAGAGCTGAAAAAATAGCAAACAGTTTAGGTTCATGCGACATTCGCTATATTAACGAGTGTAATATGTACTCTAACACAACTGCCGAAATTTTAAGAATTAAGAACACGGGTCAAACAATTTACGATTTCAACCCCTGGCGCAAATTTTGGATTAATGACCTAATAACTGATACTAATTTCTTAAAAACTACATGGGCAGATAATCCTTTCTTAACTAAACAACAAATCTCTTTATTCCTGCAATGGACTGAAGAGGGTAAGAAATCCGAAATTGGTTCTTATGCTTATTGGCGCTGGCAAGTAATGTGCGAGGGAAATTATTCTGAAATAACGGGGGAAATCTTCACACCTGAAAACATTCACTTTGCAACTGACAAACCCGAAGGACTTCACAACTTCATTATTTTTGCAGATCCATCAAACGCTAAGGGCGGAGATAATTTTGCATTAACATTAACAGCAACCGACACGTCCGGACACGTTTACTTGATTGATTCATTTTCAAGAAACAAAATTGAGAAAGTTTTAATTGCAGAAAAAATTAAGGAATGGCAAAAAGACTATCCAGTTCAAAGAACGTTGATCGAAACTAACGGGCAAATAGGATTGAAGTTTTACAACGATTGTGTAGGCTCTCAAATTTTAGTCGATGGTTGGTATAGTCGAAGTGATAAATATGAACGTATCATGTCTAACTTTGATGTGATAACGCAAAAGTTAATAATACTTGACACTTTGCAAAACAGGGAATTTGCACGACAAATATATACTTTCAAAATTGATTGTGAACGTGATGACAACATCGACTGTCTTAACAATTCAATAATGGCTTATATTATGCTGTATGGTGAGTTAAAAATTTTATTTTAAAATAGTTTGTTATTCAGAAAATATATTTATATTTGCAACGTAAAAAAATAAAATGAAGATATTCAATTACGAAATCGGTAAAAAAAGAACAGCATCCCAATTTCAACTCGGACGCTCAAATAACCTCATAAGTTCATACGATAGGATGGGCTTGGGATTCACTATTGATGAGTTCAACTTATTTTCACAAGTTAAAGATTATAGAACTGATCTGCTGAATGGAACGAATTGGCGAGTAGTTGATGTTGTCAATGCTGCAAATTTTCAATACATTCAATTTTTTAGGTTATTGCAAAAATATTCGACCGCTATTTTTAATGATTACATTACTTTGGGTTGGGTGATTTTCGCTAAAATTGATGGGCAATTATTTTACATTTCAAGAAACAACTACACAAGAAACGTCGAAAAAGTTACAATATATGGCTATCCAAATGCAGAAGTGTACGAATTTGACGAACCGAATGTATTTTGTGGAGAGCTGTCTATTTTTAACAAATGCAAGCCCTATCAATCTTTATACAATATAGCTTTATCATGTCAGAAAAATGGTATGTATAAAAGTGGATATGTGAATGTTATTAGTCCGAAGTCGGCAACAGGTTTGCCAATGGTTGCAAAGTTAACTGATGTTGAGAAAAAAGCAATGGAAAAAAGTATTTCCGAAAATCATGGAGTTGCAACGGATGAACAAGCTAACTTCTTAATTTTTCAACAGGAAATTAATATAAAGACTATTCTTTTTGATTCGACTAAGCTCGGAATACTCGACACTAAGAACCTTTGCGAGGAATATGTATGTAGTAAATTGGGTGTTCCTTATGTATTACTACCATCAGATGGGCAGACATTCGCTAATTATGAAGAGGCAAATAAAATACTTTACGAAAATCACTCAAAGTATTGCGAATACTTTTGTAACTTTGCAAAAAATGAATTAGGCTTTGCAATAGATTATAAAACAATCGCCGAAGCTGGAAAGGGTATATTATGATAAAAGAGCTTAACATATTCGGTGATATTGTTTCAAGCATTGAAAATAAAGGTGAGGTTTCACCATTGTTAGTTAAGAATGAAATCAATGGACTGAACGCATCCGATGAGTTAATTGTTAACATTGATTGTTACGGAGGTGAAGTATTTGCGGCGGTTGCTATCAGGGCTATCATTAAAAATTTACCTGCAAAGAAAACGTTTAACATATTGGGTATCTGTGCAAGTGCAGCGAATTTATTATTTGATGAGGATGATATAGTTAATATTGCAAAGGGTGCGATGGTTATGAATCACAAACCATCTAGCGGACTAAATGGCAATGCGATTGAGATGAGAAATCAGGCTGAAATGTTAGACAAAATTGAAAACGATATTTTACTTAAAAATTTAGTTGCTCGAACCAAAAAGCCAATTGACGAATTAAGCAAATTAATTTCAAATGAGTGGTGGTTAACAAGTGATGAAGCTATTTTGAATTTAGGTTTTGTCGGATTAAATTCATTTGCAATAATGAATTTAGCAAAAACGAAACAAGAAAATATATTCAAGAACTATCTTGAAAAAAGAAAAACGTTAAATGTTGACGTATTTAAACAATTTACTAATTTTAAAAACAAACTAACAAAATGAAAGAAATTCTATTGAATTTACTTGCGTTAACAATGACGGCATTAACGCAAGGCGGCGGAGAAATTCCTCCAGAACTGCAAAGTGAAATTGATGCTTTAACAACTTCGATTAACGCAATGGGTGAGGGTGCAAATACTGACGAAGGTGCAGACCAAGCGGCAACCGATGCACTTGTGCAACGTGTTTCAGATTTAGCTGAAAAAATTAAGGATGCTTCTGAGAAATCAAAAGTGAGTAACAAAATTACAGATGCTAAAGTAGCGGCTGTAAATGTTGCTATTCGTAATTTTGAAGCAAAACAAAAAAACTTAGGGGCAGGACAATCGAAACCAAAAAATCATAACTTTGATGCTTTGGTTAAAAACAACGGAAAGCTGAGAGTGTTTAACGTTAATAACGGAACTTTCACAAAAACAGTTGAGGAAGAATTTAGTTTTGAACAAAAACTTCGCAACTCTGGATTTTTGGCTGGTATCAAAGAAATGAATCAGGCGGAAGGGACAAACCAAATCATTTGGACTGAGGGTGCACGTGGTGCAAATATTGCGGCAATAATTGCGATCGGACAGGACAAACCTTTCAAAACTAACACGACTGCAAACTCTACACTTGCATTAAGAACTTTGGCTCAAGGTGTTACCGTTCCAGTTCAATTGTTAAAAGCGATTAACGGGGTTCAATCTTTGTACGAAGATGATTTGAAAGGTGATATTGAAGACAAAATCTCTTTGCAAGTTGCAGGAGTTTTGGCAACTGCAAATAATCCTATTGTTACTACCGCAAAAGTTAACAACGGTACCCCGACAATTGCGGACGTTATCGAAGTGGCTTACTGGCAACTTCGCCAATACGCTCAAGGCAAAATGATTCACATTGCAATTTCAAGCGAGCAACAAAAAGCGTTAAATTTGTTGAAAGACAAAAACGAAAACAAAGTCGTGAAAATTGCTTATGCTGATTTGTCAATTGAGAATTTTATCGCAGATGAAACTTATACATCTGACAAACTTTTCGGTTGGGTTGATGCTTTAACAGTTCGCTTCTACAATGATGGACTTTGGGTTGGTTCTGATGAACTGAACGGACGTGGAGTTTCTGGTGACAATTTTAAGAAGAATCAAATTAGCATTTTGGCGGAATATCTTAACGAAGGTATTGTTATTCGTGGAACGGATGTAGTAACATCTCTTTACGATTCAATCGAAGGTGTTATTTCAGATTTAACTCCAGAAGTTGGATAATTTTTTTTTGGGGGAGTACTCGGACTACTCCCCTATTATTAACTAATAAAAAACAATCAAAATGAAAAAAGTAATTTTATTTTTAATTCTTTGCTTTGGATTCATTTCCTTGCAAGCTCAAACAGTTTTGCCAATTGAAAAATATATTTTTTCTTATGTAGGAATTTCAACTGACACAGTTGGTGTTGGAACAACCGTACTTAACAAAGCTATTCAGTTAAATAAATTGGATGGTATTTTTTACAACGCTAAAGTTAAAGTTTCGGATGTTACGGCTGGTGCAACTTGCACAATCGCATTGCAAGGAAAAATTTTTAGTTCAGATACTTATACAACAATAAATACTTATACCTGGTACGGTGGTGGAACTGATACTACTGTTTTGTTCACATCAAACACAAATAAAGTCTATTGGCGGTATCTGAATTTTAAGATAACCAGAACTGCAAACAAGGCGAAACTTACAAGTATTGATTTGTCGATTAAAAAATAAACAAAAAAAAACACAAAGTAATGGCACTTAGTTATGAGGATTTTTTAAAGTCTCCGATTCACATTATAGGAATTGATGAGAGTTATAACGATGAGTTAACATCCATCGAAGACTTTGTTCTTTCTGAAATTGAATATACTGGAGATGTTGAAGATTTAATACCTATTATTCCGTACTTTGTTTTTTTTAAATTTTGCGATGATAGAAGTAGTCAAGTGACGACTTCGGGGGAATCTTATCAGACTGCTGAATTTACATTCGCATCTTTAAAGTCGCAGGTCAGGGCTTGGAATACTGGAGCAAATTTCCTTTTATCTTTATGCACCGAAAAAGTGCAGACGGCAAATGCAAATTATCAATCTAAAATTACATTCATATGATTGAGAAATTATTGATTGGCTTAGGAATAAAATGCGGTACTGTTAAGAATTTCAATACTGCAATTTTGGAAGCTGCACGACAAAACAAGTTGCAAAGTTGGTATTTTTTAACTCCTATCAAAAATAAAGATAATGGTTCTGGTTACATGGAGGCAACTATCAATTTCGCTTACCCAATTTTATCAAATATTCAGGATATTGACGAAGCTTCAGTTCTTAAAAGAATTTCTATCTTTGATGGCGATTTGAAAATGGAGCTTTTAAATACTTTGAAAAAATATGTTAATGTACCAACTTCAACTTTTTCAATTATTCCATTTTGGGCGAATGAAAAAGGGGAAAGGATTGAACGCAAAGATTTTGGAAATATTCGGGTTCATATCATTAACGGAATACTGACTGTAAAATATCGAGAATCATGGTTTAATTGTGAATGCTAAAAAAAAATAATCAAAAAACAAATTTAAAAATAAAAATATTATGGAAAATTGTGGAAATTTTTTAGACTATGCCGAATCAAAATGTGGCGTAGATGTAGGATTTGGGAAACTTATTTTAGTTTATCCTGCAAAAACAAAAATTGCAAAAACAGCTTTAACAGCTGATGCGATTAATGTTGCAATCGTTGCAGGGGAAATTATTGGAGTTATAAAAGGTTGGCATACTGTGGCTGGTGCTCCAGTTGGCGAGGTTTCGGTTGAAAGAATCGCAACTCGTGAAATGAAATTGATTCGTGAAGAAATTGCAGCGGACACTTTAACGTTTGAGCGCACCCTCGCAAATCGTGAAATTATCGGTGATTTAGTAAAAGCAGGTTCTTTGAACTGTCTTTTAATTGATGATCAGGGAAATGTTTACGGTGACAAAGCTCAGGCAGTTGGAGAAATTCAAACAATGCTTATTAACTTCGCTTCAAAAGTTACTTCAAGTTTTCAAACTGATAACAATACTGACCGCACCATTGCGTTAACTGTTCGTTATTTGGTGAAAGATTTGGATTATGTTGCAGCAGAAGTAGCAGCAGAAGAAGTAGTTGTAAAAACTTTGGTTAAAGGATATTTGTCAAGTGTTACAACTTCTACAGCAATCGCAGCAGTATTTGTGATGGCTATCAAAAACAAATCAAATGGCAAAATATTTGATGGTGCAATAGCTTCGGGCGATGTGACTGTAACAGGTGGAAATATTACTTCTACATCTGCTGCTTATGTTGCTGCAACTGGATTGTTAACTATTACTTTGGCTGGAACAGGTTTTGAAGTTGGAACACAAATTTTTAATGTAACAATTTCTGGCTCAGAATGTTACATGAAAGAACTAGTGGTTAGCTTGGGGGAGTAATGGACACCATCACTGGTGGTAAATTCCCTACTGGTGGTGTCGTAAAGTTAAACATTCATAGTAACAAAATCGGGTATATTAAATTTGCCAACGGAACTAAAATTTATGCGGTTGATGGAATTATAGATACGATTTGGTCAGGTGCTGAAATGGGTTGTACTTTTTATATTCAAAAAGGGGTATCTTATATTGATATTGACGAAAATTGCAGTTTGAAAGGGGATATAAAAATTAACAGCACATCATCTGTCTATGCAGCTTTTTGCAATTATTTAACAGGGATAAATGCTCCTTCAGCTCCAAATTTTGGTGTTATTTTTTGTTCTTATTTAACAAGTTTTAGCGCTCCATTATCGACGAACACTTCAACGTATGGCTGCAGCTCTTTAAGTCAACAATCAATTTATAATGCATTCGATAACGCATTTATTTTGTTAAATAATGGATATAATAATGGTGTATTGAATTTTGGCGGAAGTACTCCTGCAATTGATGATACGGAAATTTCTCCAGTTCACTCAATTTCTTATGAGGCGATGGCTGTTATTTTTGCTGCACATGGTTGGAGTATAACTTATAATTCTTAAAATTATGGCAAAGAAAAAAAATGAAACAGCAACCGAAAATCAAAAAGTATTCAGGACGAAAATCTACAGTCCCGAATACTCTGGATTTTTAGACGAGGCACCTCAGGAAGTAATCGACAAAATTAATCCAATAAAAAAAAATGTTGAAATTCCTGAAGCAGAAGTGATTTTGCAAGAAATAGTTTCTGAACAATAAAAATCTAAAAAGGGTTGGTCAAACGACTAGCCCTTTTTTTTAAAACATACAAACATGACTTACACAAAAATCGCATCTGGCACAACTCTAAATATTGTTGCAACAATCCCAAAATCAATAACGGAATATGAGAATATTTTGATGGCAGTTTACACAAATCAAAATACCGCAGTCAAATGTTCGTATGTTGAAAAAGCAGGATTTAACAAAATTGAGGATGGAGATATTGCAACAGAATTAAAAGTTACAATAAATTCTGCTCAAACTGCAAAAATGGACGGGTGTATTTATTACGAAATAAAGTTAGTTGATTCGTTAACACCGTCTGAAAATATTGCGGATTCTTTGCCGATTGATTTAGGTATAAAAATTATTCCAAATGTTTTAAAATCTATATTATGACAATTGATGTAATAGTTAACAATATTGATATTTTGCCTGAAATAAATTCTGCAACTATTGACGTATTAGTTTCGGTTAATGGCGGAGAGTTAAATTTGATTGATAGTATTACTTCAACTGACAATCACATTTTAGTAGATAATACGGACACTAAAAATCCGAGTTTGAGTTTTCAACTAGTCGACAATGAGAATTTATTAACAGATGATGGGCTTGCAAAATTAGACGGAATTGAAGCAGGCGCACAGGTTAACGCAGCTAATACGGTAATCGATGCAAGCTATGTTCATACAGATAACAATTTAACAGACGCATTGGTTTCTGAAATTGGCTCAGCATTACAATCTGAAAGCGATCCAGTTTTTTTAATAAGTCCGGCAGCAAGTATTTCGAGCGGAGATATTGAAAATTGGTCGGAGAAACAGGATGCATTAACTTTTTCGGATAACATTGAAGCTGATAAAGAAAGCACTACGAAAATAAGTGCTATAAAAACGTTTTATGATTGGGCTGTATTAAAATTTCAAGCTGCAAAATCATCGCTCGAGCTATACGTTTCACAAACCGAAAAAGATACATGGAACGGAAAACAGAATGCAGGAAGCTATGAACTTTCAACAAATAAAGGAGAAACAGTAACAGGAAACGAAATAAGTACAACAAAATATTTAAGCATTAAAGGTGTTTACGATTGGGCGACAAATTTGTTTGCAAAACTAAGCGGGGCAACTTTTACTGGCGAAGTTTCGGCGATAAACGGTTTGAAAGTCACTAAAATATATCCGAATGCAGATGGTATGACAGCGGTTCAATTCACAAAAGCGGACAGAACAACGGTTGTTTTTAACATAGACACTTCGGGCGCTCGCCCCATAATCCGAATAGGAACAACATCGGTCGCAGGAAGTTCAACGCCTACCGTTTTTTCATTAGGTGGTTCTTATAGCACCACAAAAGGTTATTTCCCTAAGTTAAAATTATACGATGATGGTACAAATTATTTCGGTCTAGGCGTATCAGCGAATTGTTACGAATTAATGGCTCCATCGGACGCGTATTTTTCCTTTGTCGTTAATAAAATTGAAAAGGCAAAAATAACTTCAGCTGGCGGATTAGTTCTTGCTTCAAGTTGTCAGGTCGGCGATGACACAGCAGCAGCCAGTTCCGCGAATGTTGGCACGACACGTTACAGAGTAAGTGGAAATAATAGCTATTATGAAACTTGCATGCAAACCGGAGCGTCAACATATGCATGGTATATTAACAAACAATATAGTTGGTAATCAATAAATTAATAATATTATGATAGCAAAAAAAGAAATACGTGAAGAACGCACTGACGTTATCGGTTTTTACGTTGAAAAAGAAATAGCAGGAATTGGCGGTACAGTCACGATCGAAGAGCAGGTCGACGAAACTACGCTTGTAGCACTTCAGGAAATGAAAACGAAACTGGAAAGCGATTTGGATTTGGTGAATGAAAAAATAACGTTAGCAAAAGTTTTGTAAACAATAATTTTAAAAAAAGTGGGGGGTTTAAAAAAGCCCCCGTCTCCACTCGGTTAGTTTCTCAGGCATAACCGAATGACAAAGGTGCAGAAACACCACGACGAAGACTTAAATGTCTTTGAAGTATGGTGTTTCTGCACCTTTTTTAATTTGCCTGAGAAGCGTTACAAAAGTAGTATTAGTTTTTTAATTATAAAATAGACAAAACAAAATGAGTAAAAATTTCAATCAAAGCCCGCTGTACTTGAGTACCGATTGTTCTACTTATTCAAATTATTGGAAGTTGGCTAATTACTTGGATGTTTTATCGGTTCTGAAGGGTACTAACTATTTCTATTTCACTTCTAATAAAAGTAGTATCATTGAACTAACGGACTGGATAGAAAAGAACCTGGGCGGTGAGAATCCGTTTAAGGGAGCTACTAAAGTGGAAGTGAATGCACGAATGAATCACAATGCCGGATACACGGATATCATGCTTTTTAAAAAACAAAAATAATGAATAAATATCATAGTGTTTTAGATAAGATACTGAACCAAAACAAGGTTCAGCACAATAAAAAGGGCAATATCCTGTACCTGCTCAACGAACAATTAAACCTGAAGGCGGATGATTTACTGGATATTTTTGAGGGTCACGCCATAGCGCGTAATAAGCTGCGTAGCGAACTGCAGCTATTCATGTCCGGCGAACGATTGACAGAGAAATACAGGGAAATTGGTGTGAACTGGTGGGACTATTGCGGGCCGATATTGGTCAACAGTTACCCGACCTACTTTGAGAAGCTACCTCCATTAATCGCCAAAATAAACAAAGAACGGCGTAACAGTAAGAATTATGTTTTGTTTCTGGGCTCAACGGATGCCGAAAGCAACCAGTCGCCCTGCTTGAGTTTGATACAGTTTCAGATAGATGATGACAAGCTGGTCGTTAGTGCCTATCAACGCAGTTGTGATGCTAGTTTGGGATTGCCAGCGGACATATATCACTTGTATTTAATATCACGACAAATAGACTTCCCATTGAAGTCTATCACCTTGAATATCGGAAACGTACACATATACGAAAACAACGTGGAAGCAACAAAGCAGCTGTTGAATGGTGAGCAAGTGAGGTTTGAGTTGAATGTTTGAAAAGAAAAGGCAGCTGTGAGGCTGCCTTTTATTATTTTGATAATGTGGGTTTTTGATAGCTATAGAATCGTTTCCGGATATTTTCAATAGTTTCTAAGTGACCGTTATCCGTTAATTCGTGTGTTTTGAAAACATATTTAGCACTGTAACCTGTTTTAATAATATCCTCTTTGCGGTTATCTATGGCATTTTTACGAACTAATTTGTTTATTTCTAATTCTTGTTTGTCAACGTATCGAATATAACATGAAACAATACAATCAGTATAGAACTTCTTCAAATTTTCAGTCTTTGGATTTACTAATAATGCTAACTGAAAATCGGTCAAAACTCTGTCATAATACCTTGTTTTATAGGTATCAATTCCTATTTGCACATCGGTCAAATAACGATTGGAGTTGCATCCATTCAGAAAAGTATGATAAATGTTTGAAGTAAACTCGATTCGACCAATAAGAGTGTCTAATGCGCTTGTTTTGTTGATTATTTCAAGGCTTTCGAGTAATTGAATACTTTGTTGCTGAATCTGTTTTTCAGCAAATTGAGTTGTGTTTAGTGTGTTAGTTCTGTGTTGAACACTAGTGCGTTGCTTCTTGGTCTTTTTAAACAATGATATTGCGATAATTGCTATGATAACAAGAACTAATGTACTCATAATTTTGATTATTAATAATTTGGTACAAAGCTAAAAAAAGCCTTGCAGTATTGCAAGGCTTTAGTAAAAATTATTTTTCAGTGCATTGATATTTCCCATTGCCCTGGCGATTCTCTAAGGTAGAATCGCTTTCCGTTTAGGGTTGCTTCATTCATTTCATGTGAAGCTGTAAGAATATCAGCAGTTGGGTTGATGTACTTTTTCCAAAATGGAAACAAGTCTGAGAATTTGCCATAAGCCGTGTGAAATGAGTATTCAGGTGTTCCGGTAAGCTCTAAAGCTGAATTTGCTCCTTTCATCATTTTTGAATAAAATACGGTTAGTTTATCAGTTGTATCAGCAATGTTTACATAGATGAGTTTACTAACATAACTATCTTTTATAGCTGTTTCGCTACTATATTTATAGGTTCGTTTGGCGATTGAAACTATGCTGTCAGCAATTGTACGCATGTCATTTACATTGTCCGAAACAAACTTAAACGTTTGTGCACTACAGGTGAATGCAAGTACCATGAACAATGATAGTAGTTTTGTTTTCATGTTTGTTTTTTTTGCAAATGTACTTATTTAATTTTAAATGGTTCAACTGTTACTACTATTTTCTTACTTACTACTACACGTCCACTACCTTGGCATGTATCGCATTGCTCAACTTCTCCGTGTTGGTGAAGTACGTCCCAGTTCGAGTATTTCATCTCTTCGCCATTGCCCTGGCATGCGTGGCAAAGCTCAACAGTTGGGTGCATGTATCGGTTTGTTATCATATTAGTTTTGTGCTGCCTTTTCAGTCACTTTGGTTTTAATTTTTGCCTGATTATCACGGATTGAGCATAGCTGATAGAATAGTTTACGAAGTGACTCAACGGTGTTGAACGTGCCAATACCGCGTTTATTTATCATGCCCTGAGCACGTTGTTCGTCGGTAAGTATCCACTGGTAACGTGGGGATGCCAGTTCGTTGTTTACTGCGCTCCAGTCTTTTGGAGTGGTTTTAATGCCGCGCTCTGTCATTACCTGCAGGCATTTGTTGCGAAGCTGTTTAATTTGGTATTCTTCCGGATTATTGGCCGGTGCCATCGATACGCGTTTTACTGACACGCCACGGTTGCCCATGCGGATTTGTGCTTCTGCTATTAGTTGGTCCAACTGCGCTTCATTGAGTTGCGTGGTGTGTTCTACACCTGCAAATGTTCCTTCTACAATCACCTCTTTGTACTTTTCTTCTCCCAACGCAATGAGCAACTGGTGAAATTGTTGCCTTTTTTGCTTCATCCGGGTTTCCTGATCTAGCATGGCTACTTGTTTTTTAATGGTTTGTTTCATACGTGTCTTTTTAATAGTATTTCTAGTAATTTAAAAATAGTTTTGTTACCTGTTTGCACCCATGCAGCTTCTAATAATAGTATCATTTCATCTACCTGGGCGTCGGTGAGTATGTTTATGTCTTTAGCTACTTTTATCATGACTATACTTGCTGTTTATAAATTCGTTTATTCTATCTGATTCAATTGCCCTGCAGTCGATTACGGTTTTGTATTTCTTTAGTTCGTTACGTTCTACTATAATGCATCGTTCAGAACCGATTGAGAAACATACCCTGATAATCTTTTTGTTATGCCAGTCGTCGAATACTTTGCCAAATATGGTCATTTCGTCGGTGGTATCGTTGTATGTATGATTGAAACCGATAAACTTCCAGTTGATTGGTGTGCGAAGCTGATTAAAGAAGTATTCTGAGGTCATTAGAAGTATATGTCTTTGATTTTACGTAATGTAAACCGGTTCTTTTGTGCTACCGAAAGAATCAAGTCCTGACCGCCTTTCTTAAGTAGTTTTCTAGGTTGCATCCTCTTTTTCTTCAGAAAATTGAAAGCCTCTAAGTATTCAGCATCCAGTCTAATTGATACTAAATTGCTGTTGTTTGTTACTTTGCTGTTTTTCATTGTGTTATAAAGAAATGTGATACAGATTATAGGCATACTCGGATGTTATGGTTCATTTAAAAGAAAATGACCCCATTGCGTTGCGATAGCTTCTGCAACCCCCGAAAATGTTTTACTCGAATCTTTTTGAGTTATGTTTCTGAAAGTTGCTTTTTGACCTCTTTTTGCGCCTCCAGTATTTGAAGGTAAAAAAGGTTTATACTCACTCATTATTTTTGTTGACATTAAAAGCGGAAAGCCTTTAAGCCAAAGCAAAGTTTTTTTTGAGTAAGGATGTCCAAATTGCCAAGGCTCAATCCATTGTGATGGTTTTGGCAAATCATATATTTTTAAAGGAGTTGGATTTTCTACTGCGATATTCTCTATGTCTGCATTTAAGCACTCCATAAAAAACTCTTTTGCTTTTAATCCATGTTCGTAGCGTTCTTTGTTTAGTTCGCCTTTTACATATAGCCAACGAGCTCCGGCACGGCTCAAAAATCTGCAAGTTGGATGAAATACGCCAGCTTTCCATTTTCTAAGTTTTAAAGCTTCTCGCAAATCCATTTGTAAATGCCATTCGGGATGTCCGCCTGAGCATTCTTGTAGGTCGCAGCTAAAAGCATTAAAGCCAAGTTTTCTAAATTCAATTGTGATTGCTTGTGATTCTTCACAGCCGACAATTATATCAATATCTTGTGGATTCATAAGAAAGAATAAACGAAACCATAACACACGCCTATGTGTGGTTTGGCAGTTGGTTAGTATTAGTAAGTTATTTTGCCCGTATCGGCTTTATCTGGGTTCGACAGCGAAACGCTCGCATTGCCAAAACCCCCATAGCCTCGGTCGTTATGCCCTACGCTAAAAAAAAGAGCGACCGTTAGAGCATTTAATACCGTAAATCAGTCCAGTGAATCAGTTTGCCTGTAAAATTTGTATTAAACCATTTAAAGAAGTCTACTGTTGAATCAAAACCATCATTTTTAGCAAGTTTCTTTAAGTTCAAATATTTAGTCACTTCAAATATTTTAGAGTAGTGTCCAACTAGTTTGTTATCAACATAAACGCTTGCTTTATGTGGGTAATGAATGATGATAATTTTTTGAGTTCCTGTGCAAGAATCTACCTTAAAGCATTTGTAATTCTTAGTTCTCACGCCTGTTGCCATGTGCATTATCATGCCTGCGTTCCATCTATCGTGTTTATCTTCACGAATGGTGTGTTTCTTAGTTCCTTCAGTAATTTTATCCGGGAACTGTTTGTTGAATCCTATAACCATAATATTTGATTTAAATGGTGTTTAAATTGTGCCGTCCAACGCTTTGGTTTCGGCTTAGGGCTAATGCAGCGGGTCAAGGCTGCAAAAGCTTTTGATTATTCCCCTTTAGGGGTTAGGGGTTCTTCAGTTTCCTGTTCCGGTTCGTCATCCAGTCCAAAGGCAGAAATTGACAGCGGTAAAGCATGTTCTTTTCCGTGTTCGTCTTTGAATTTTACTTCAATAAACTGGCATGATTTGATTGGTTTATAAGCCTCTTCAATAATTCGGATACCGTCTGAGAACTCTTCGTTCTGTACTCGGTTAGCTAGTTTGCGAAGTTCCAATACGCGATTGGCTTTCAGGTTACCTTTGGCATCTTTCTTGAGTAAATCCATAATGGTTTCAACCAGTGCAGCCGATTCAGTGTCTTTAGCTAATGAAACCATGTAGGTTTTAATCTTAACAATACCGGCACTAAGCGTATCGTCAAAGCTTTCGGTAACACGGTGACCGATTTTAATGGTTATAGAACCATCCAATGAGGTGAACGAGTGGCTTTGTTGGCTTTCTTTCGTGCCGTAAATCTCGTTTTTCATTTCTACCACTGATTCGAAGTTATCGAATATCAGTTTCTTTACATTCAGAATGTGTTTACTAAGCCCCACAAGCGGTTTAAATGATTCCTGTACGGTATCGCTCACAATCGACTTATACATGTCGCGCTCGGCGGCAATCTTTTGTTTCTTTGCCTTTTCGGCATTGTCAATTTGCTTCTTCAAGTCTGCAATTTGTTCAGTTGTCAGTTCGTTGACATCAATTTTTTGAGTTTCCATTTAAAATGAGTTTAAAAGTTATTAATTAATTTGTTTAAAAATTCTATCAGGTTTGCAACAAAGTATATCTGGAGCAGCACAGACATTCATAAATTTACCTACAAATTTGTCTGGATTTGGTACTAATTGTAAGAATACACATCCTTTACATAGGTTGCAATCCGTATTGGGAGATGCAAGTGTTTCGTAAATATCACCATCGGTGTTGGTGAATGTTTCACCAATTTTTAAATCGATTTTTTCCATGTTTATTAAAGATTTAAAGTGTTATAATTTATTTTACTTCCCATTTCTGCCATGCGTATCATGTCTATGCAGTCGCGGATTCCACGAAAGGTCTTTTTTACCAACCAACTGCGTGCGATGAGTTCTTTTTTGGGGTTTCGACCCATAAGGATGTCGAGCGTTGTTTTTTCAACTATTCCGTTGGCTTTGAAAATTGCTTCAGCTTCGTCAGCTGTAGGTTTTTCAAGAAATTCAGGAAGCATAAACAAGCGGTCGCGGGTTTCGCTAAATAGGTGACGGTCACGGCTTGCACCTTTGTTCAGGTTATTGACAAAGTAGGGCGTTCCGCTGAAAACAATGCCACACAGGTCTTTAAATGCAGTCATTATATCCTTGATAATAGTTACACCATGACCTTGCATGCTGCTGACTTCGTCAATGCAAATCAATACGTTCATTTTGGTTACCTGTTTTCGCATTTCGGCTAGTTGAGCACTGATAGTTCCTGTTTTAAAGCAGTCGAGCGATTCCATCAGTCCGGCTATAAATTGCTTGTTGGTGCGAACCATAGAAGCATCGAAGTATACAACTTTGAAGCGTTGTTCGGCTTCAATGTGGCGTTTGTAGCTTTCCAGTGCAAAGGTTTTACCAAGTCCACCTTCACCCACTACAGCAATTGCTTTTTTCAAGCTATACGCGCGCTCGCAACTTTCCCATACTTTTTTCAGGTTGTTCGTAACTACGCCTTTGTATTGATTAGCCGATTCGATGTACTTTTCAATGGTTTCCCATGTGTCCTGACCAACCATGCCGGGTTTGTCAAAGTTGTTGCGTACGTGGCTGAACTTGCTACCATTGGTAAAACCAAGGCGTTTGGTTGCAAACTCGTTACCGGACAATCCGGAAGCTTCTTGCATTGCGATGATCGTGTCGCGCAATGCTTGTTTTTGTTCTTGTGAGAATTCTTTCATATCTTTGTTACGTTTTTGTGAGCCCCGTAGGCAGTTAGTTTTGAGACGGCTGTGTATGGGGTTTTATTTAATTAATAATTGATAATTCATAATTGATAATTAAAGATTATTTTCCAATATTTAAAAGTTTGCGTTCAATATCAGTATATCCATCGGTCATCCCATTGCGAATATCCTCCGCTTTATTGTTCTGATTGTTCACTATTCGTTTATCGGTATCCCACCACCCAAAACCGCCATCTGTTCCGGTTGCTTTCATTTCGCCAAGTATCGACATTTGTCGTTCTAATTCGGTGATTGAATAGTTAGCACCAAATTCCAACTGTTTGGCTTTAAATGCCACTTTCTTGGCGTTTTCTCCTTCTTTCAGGTCAGCTACACAAGCTGAGTAGCGTTCTTTTTCGTAAGCATGTGCAATGACAACTCCACTTTGAAGCAATGTGCACATTTCGGGCTTAGCCATGTCGATGCGTACTTCGAACTTTTCGCCCAGATGTTCGTTGGCAAACATAAAGTCACCTACGCCATTGGGGTCAGGAACTACGAAGTTGTATTTCTTCTTTTCAATTTCAATCTGAATGCCCTGAACGCCGTATTTATAAGGCTGTTTGAGTGTCATTACAAATAGGCTTAATTTGTCGAAATAGTTGAGTTTTGCGCGTTTTTCGTGTGCTATGGTTTCGTAACGGTAAATCTTTGAGTCACCAACGAAGCGACCATAGGCATCACGCACTTCACCGCGTGTGTTCCATTCTTCTACAGCTTGGTTGAACTCATCAATTACCTGATAGAAATTAGGTAAGCGTTCGGGGTTTTTGCCCAGTTCCTTGAGTAGTTCAGGATTGGCTTTGGAGTTCAAGCGGCGTGTGTCAATGTTACCGCCTTTGAAATTGTCGCGTTTGCGTAATACACGCTGTTGGAAATGTCCGATTACAGCCTCAACATACTTACTTCTACCTTTGTAAGGCTCACAAGCAAAGTGTACGCGGCTCATGTTGCTCATTAATGCCTGAACGGCATAGCTCACGTTTGCGCTTGAATTATCGTACTGTATCTGGTAGGGTTTATTACCCCATTTGTCAATCGTGTTTTTCAGTGCTTCGGTAACCATACCCGCCGTTTCGGCAAATGCAATGGAGTGGCCAATGATGGCACCGGTACAAGCATCGGTAACGAAATAGGCGTACAAATCGCTTTGAATCTTTCCTTTATCATCCACATAGTAAAGTTGCGTTGTTGTACCGTCTATACTCCAGAGTGCATCCGGGAACGATGGTTTGTCGCGTTGTGCCAATGGTTGTAAATCGTTGTCACCTGCTAATTTTCCGTGCCGGGCGTAATACCAAACTTTTTTGATTTTAGGTATGTTGAGGTATGCTTTCACTGCCGAAGTGGTGAGGTTTGGTTTGCCAACTTCGTCAGCCCAATCGTTGTACATCATGCTTACATCTTCCCAGCTATATTTTACGCGGTTGGATGCCAGTTCTATCATTTTGGCGTGTACCTGAGCGTCTGCCATTTCGCGGTTCACATTTCCAACGCCTTTATGAATCAAGCTTTCAATGCCGTTGCGTTTGTATTCCACAGCGTTGCGTACAAGAACACGCAGGTTTGTTATTGTTCCTTTTTTCCAACGGATAAGCGGAACGTTCATGCTTTGTTCGTTTAAACAGTGTTTAAATACCGATTCGCGGAACTCATCCACGGACTTGTAACCTAATGAGCGAACTTTGCGAGTGTCGTATTCATTCAGCACCTTTAGCCATCCGGCAGCGCGTGCCAGTTGATGTGCTTCGGTAGGTTTGTAAAGTCCTGATTCCATAAGTATCTTTAAATCGTTTGCATCCGATTGAACGAGCGTGGGTAATTGGTCGGCTACAGCTGTAAGAACCGCATTATTCTTGTTTGTTTCCTTATTGCTTAACCAAACTTCAGGTTCAGCGCCGGCACAAAACACGGTTTTAATAAGCTCCTTGTATTTAGGCAGTAGCGCGTGATAATGAATGAATATGTTTCGACCAATTTTGTGATGCTCCCAACAATATACATCACCTTTACGTTGTCCACTAACTGCGCGCTTCAAGTAACCGGCTGTTAAACCGATTCTTGATAGGTCTTCGAATGTTAGTGAAAGTATGTTGTTACTATAGTCGAGCATAAATTGTAATTTGTGTTCCTATCAGGGGAATCGAACCCCTGATTGATAAACCGTTTAGGAGTTATAATTTGTCAATACTTAGCCCTTTGGAAGCCATGAATAAACTGAATCCAGATGCAATCAATTCTTTTATTGTTGTTGCGTTTGATTCGTGAATTAGTATTTCGTGTACATTTGAATAATTATCAATTCTCGGTACATTAAAGGATACTTTTACACTTTTTTGTTTTGAAATGATTTCAATAGCTTGTGCTTTGTCTGCTGGATTCATGATTTTTTTGTTTTAAGGGTTTTTTTATTCTGTTTTTGAAAAAGTAATTCATAGTGTTTGAAAGTATCATCTACGCATTCAACTACCAGATAGGATATAAATTCACGAATAGCACATGATAGTTTTGAGCGTTTATAGTGTATTTCAATATATTCAGAAGCGATAAACTGATCGTTGAACTTATTCATGTCAATCAGGAAGCTTACGGCATCACGTCTGAGTTTTCGTTTACCACCTTCAGATACTTTGTCGCGTTCGGCCATCATTTCAGTAATCAGCTTTGAAATACACTCAAGTAAATAACTGTCAGCCATTATTTGCTCTACGGTTTCGAAGCTTGGTAGTTCGGGTGTTTTTGCGGGTTTATTCATGCTTCCACCTCCTCAATATAATATTTTACAGCCTTGGCACTTAGTGACCGTTTAACTCCTTTGTATTGTCCTTCTGTAGCGATAAAAGTGTAATTTCCTTTTTTGGTCATGCCTGTGTATTTTACTTTCAGTGGTGAGTTGCTACATGCGTAGTTATACACGGTGTTTAGTTGTAATTCTGTTGCGTTCATATTATTGAAATAAAGTTTGTTGAGCGTTGTTGTCAAGAACTTGAATGCTGTTAGCTGCATTGAAACGACCTTTAATGTAAGCGCGTCCGGCTTTTACCATCACCAGTGCATCAACCTCGTGTTTCCATTTGGTAATGTCCACGCCCATTTGCATAATAAGGTGAAAGGATAGTTTGCGTTTCTTGAATCGGTGGCGCATGTTCTCAAAGTCTTGGTAACTCATTTGAATGTGCTGTGTAGAGTCGAAAAACACAAAGCGAAACTTACCGTTCTTGATTGTTTTTTCAATTTCCGTAAAGTCTTTGCAGTGAATAAAGCGTACGTTTTGCGAGGTCACACCGCAGTATTTCAAGCGGTTTTGGAGGGTTTTGGAGTTCAGGCGTTCTTCAGCACTGATATAAAGCACACGTCCGAAATGTTCGCCCAGGTACTGTGCAAATTTAGCAGCATAGGTTGACTTACCGCTTTTGGCTTCGCCTTGTATCAAGGTACTGAAGCGAATGTCCGGTTCTTCGAATAGCTTTTGCCATTCGCCTGTAAACGGGTATGTTTCAACTGTGCGTTCGGAAATTTCTAAAGGTGATTGGGTTCTCATTTAAATGGTATTTAAATTGGTTAGTTTTTCGAGGTTTCGCGTTTAAGGTCGCGGATAAATGAAGCAACTAAAGCAGCTATCACAAAAAGGATTACCCATAAGTGCCATGCACCTCTAATTGTTACAGCTCCATACAGTGCCACAATGCCCAACATGATAAGAATAATGATAAAGGCTATTGAGCCTGTTTTAAATATGTTTTTCATGCTATTTATTTTATTGAAGGTTTACCATATTTTTCTTTTGCACATTTCATGATACGTTCGTATGTGTCCCCTTTGCCGTCTTTCAGTGCATTAGTCACTGTGTTGACGTGAATTCCAAGCAGATGTGCAACCTCTTTTTTCCAACCGTGTGGAAGTACAGGAGGTAGTTCTAAATTGATAATTTTTGTGTCCATTGTATTTGTGTATAAAAAATTTACTACTTTTGTTTCGATGTGTATAATCACAACGGCACAAAAGTAGACTTTTAAAGTCTATTAAACAAGAAAATAATAAACTATTTTCGTCTATGACTGAAAATATTTCTGATATACGTAAAAAATGGTTCATTGAGCAGGTTGAGAAACTGAAAGCTGATGGAGCTTTATATGCTGAAATAGCAAGCAAACTAGGGGTTGCAGCGCAATTCTTGAATGGAATATTACATGGTTCGCGTCCGGCATCTGAAAAGATGGTCGCCAAACTTTGCAAGACCTATAATATAGACCAAAATAGTCTATTCAATAGAATGAAAGGGTATAATGAACCAATTACTGCTAGTATTGTAGCAGAATCGACACATTGTGACTCTAATAAAAAGAACTTGATACCGTTCTATGACGATGTAATTTCAAAAGGAGGGATGAGTAACGGAATAGCTGACGTACAGACACCATACGTACCAATGGAGTTTATTGATGCCGGTGATTGGTTTCCTGAAGCTACAGCAGCTATAAGACATTATGGTGATAGTATGGTTGAGTATTCAAGTGGTTCAATACTGGCATTGAAGCGCGTAAATGACCATAGGTTACTGATATGGGGACGTAACTATCTAATTGAGACTACAGAGTTCAGAGTAACTAAGCAGCTTCAAGATGGTGGTGTTGATTATGTAGTAGGTTATAGTAGCAATAAAGACACTTATCCGGATGGTAAGCAAATACACTCACCTATCTACATTCCAAAAGATTCTATTCGGTATATTGATCAGGTGATAGGTTGCGTTACCAAAGAATATAGCAATGGCTCAATCCCAGTGCGCTGAGAATCGACCCAAAGGCTCTCCTAGCCGCACACATCCAAATCAAGCCAATTACACCCCAATTTACAAAACAAAAGTACATTAGTAGTACAAAAATAAAAAATCGTGCAAACGGTTAAATTTACACGATTCGTAGGGAAAAACTTACACGATTGGATTTGCCAATTAAACATTTAAACACACAAAACAAAATACACAAAAATAAACGACTAAAAGATTAATCCCTTTAAACGCAGCCATACAAACCTAACAAACCAAATTTTTACTAATTTTGGAAAATATTTTGAGTTTTTGCCCAGACTGTCGTTAGTCAAAAGGCTTAAAAAAAGAATCAGCAATAATAGAAAGTTAAATTATGAGTGAGAATTTATTAACTGGGATTTTAATTTTTTGCATGATACAATCAATTTTATTTGCCATATTATCTTCTACAAAAAAGAAGAAATTGATTAAGGATAAGTTAATGAGTATTTGGTTGCTTATTTTATCTCTACAGACTTTTCTAATAGTGCTTAATATGCAAGTTCAGCCGATTCGGACACTAATAAATGCACCACTAATAATAACATTACTTTATGGTCCACTTCTATTTCTTTATGTTTCAAAACTAACCAAAATAAGAGCTAAATTATTGATTATTGATTTTGTCCATTTTATTCCTTTTGTACTATTCTTGTCTATTTCTTTTTTATATCCTGCAAACAGAAATCTGTTTACAAAATTACTCGCTGTTGTATCATGTTTGTCAGGTATAGTATATTGTTTTGTTACTTATTTCCAATTACGAAATCACAAAAAGAATATTGTTACTAAATTTTCGAACATTGAAAATATAAACCTTAAATGGGTCAGTAAATTGGTAATTGGTTTGCTTTTTATTTGGTGTGGTGTAATTCTATTAGTAGTCCTCAAACGATTTTTACATATAGAGCTGTCTCTTAATTGGTTTTTTACTATCATTCCAGTATTCATATTCTTTTTAGGTTATAATGGAATAAGACAACAAGTTATATATCCCAAAAATCAGGAAATTGGCATAAATGTTTCAGGGGAAATACAAAGAAGACAAAAATCCTATGAAAATACTTATAAAAAATCGGGATTGCAATTGGACAGCATGAAAACTATCTATGATAAATTAGTGTCTAGCATGCACAATGATAAACTCTATCTAAACCCCACACTTTCATTAAGCGAACTCTCAGAAGCCATAAATTCGCCGGCACATCATATCACTCAAACTCTTAATGAATTCGCAAGAATTAACTTCTATGATTTCATAAATAGTTTTCGTGTTGATGCTGTTAAAAGCAAAATAGAGTCCGATGATGTTCAGAAATTTACATTACTTGCTATTGCTTTTGATTGTGGTTTTAATTCAAAATCTTCTTTTAATCGAATATTTAAGAGTTATACCGGAAAATCTCCATCTGAATATAAAAAAAATACAGAATAGAAACAAAATAAGTTCTTGTTAATCAACGACCCACATAATTGAGACCTCCCAATTTTATGGATAGAGCGACTGGTATGATTGTGATATATACTTTTGACCACAAATGAAAACGATGGATAATCCGTCGTTAAAAGTCAACATAAAAAATTACAATCATGCAAATTGAAACAATTAAAAAAAATGGATTTGGAATTTCGCTTATTGTCTTTCCATTAATGTTACTTATTGGGTTTTTAATGCACCCAAATCTATTAAAGTTAGAACCACTTCAAACAGTAAAGCAACTAGTTGGAAGGTTTCACAATCAGCCTGCATATCATTATGGTCATTTAATTGTAATGTTTGCTGTCCCGGTAATCATGATAGCTTTATTTAATTTTATGAATGTGCTGCAGGTAAAAGGCAAACAATTAGGCTTCTGGGGTGGAATTATTGGTTTATTTGGTGCTTTCATTTTAGCTGTAGACAAAGGTGCTTTATGTTTGGTGCTTTCAGCATTTGACACCTTGCCGGAAGCTCAATTTAAGGAGTTCGTTCCTTTTCTCAAAGTTATTGTAAATAAAGCTGGTTTACTGTGGGTGGTTTGGTTGTTGCCATTATATATAGCGTAAAATTAAATCTGACATAATCTAATAATTTTTTCTGGAGTCAAATTATCAAAATGAAATTTTATAGCCTCCCAGCACTTTTCCCATGTTTCGAATAATACATTC